>ERZ1035006.143-NODE-143-length-58810-cov-32.680606_pt1 | contig 58810 bp, 56 predicted proteins | sample MGYA00520694_ERZ1035006 | MGnify/ENA primary metagenome ERZ1035006 (study PRJEB33766, sample SAMN09781746) | gut metagenome | biome: gut microbiome | host: Homo sapiens | place: Madagascar | study: EMG produced TPA metagenomics assembly of the PRJNA485056 data...
ACCCAACTTCTGGAAAATATTTCCTGGGTAATCACGAGGTGGCAAACCTGAAGGAAAAGGAGCGTACGGATGTGAGAAAGGGAGAAATCGGTTTTGTGTTCCAGAGCTTCAACCTGATAGATGAATTGAATGTAGAGGAGAACATCGAGCTTCCTCTTACCTACCTCAACATTCCGAAGGCGGAGCGCAAGGCAAAGGTGCAGGCGATTATGAAGCGAATGGCCATCAGCCATCGTGCCAAGCACTTCCCTCACCAGCTATCAGGTGGTCAGCAGCAGCGAGTAGCCATCGCCCGTGCCGTGGTCTTCGGGCCGAAGCTCATCCTAGCCGATGAGCCTACGGGTAATCTCGATTCCAAGAATGGTGCCGAGGTGATGCATCTGCTTACCGAGCTGAACCACGAGGGCACCACCATCGTCATGGTAACGCATAATGAGCATGATGCCAAGATAGCCCATCGCACCATCCGCCTGTTTGATGGACAGATTGTGGAAACGGAGGGCAATCAGTAATTATTTGACTAACTTTAATATGTTTTTTATAAAATCGTGTGATAAGCCAATAATTTCCAGGATGTCATTTTCGGAAATTTCGTAGGCGCAGTTGTAATCGGCTTTTTGCCTTAACTGGAACATACGGGCGAGGAAACTGCCATAAGAGATATCTACGATACCAGTCTTTACGAAGTGTAAACTGAATTGGGTGTTAATGCCGGCATGAGTGTGGGCATTAACCCCTTTTGCTATGAATAGAGCTTGTACGGCATGGAAGCAGGCATAATAATAGCGATTGGCTGCTAAATCCCAATGCTTTAGTTCAACCATTTCATCTGCTTGAGTTAAAAAGCGCTTGGCTTTTTCTACTTGCAGACTGATTAATGTATCTTTGTTGGCTTGATCCATAAATTTTATATTAAACTAATGCCGTCTCGATTTACATTCTCGTAAAAAGGAGTAAAATTATACGATTCCCATTCTTTCTTTGTGTAAAGAATAGGATTGATTTCTGTGCCGAGGTCGCAACCTAACAAGACAAACGGGTAGCTTACTTTGTCATAATCTGTTTGCTCCAGTTTGTCTTTGTCTAAAAGGATAAGAATGTCCCAGTCTGAATCGTTACGAGCGTCACCTCTCGCTCTTGATCCATACAATATAGCTTTGCTACCTGATGGAATAGCAGATTTAGCTATATCTTTTATCTTTAATATGGTCTTATCGTCTGTTGACATAAGCTTAATCTTTTATGATGGTAAAGATATGGTAAAAAAGCGAAAGCACAAAACATTTCTTTGAAAAATTGGAAACTATCCTCGAAAAAGTGTAGCATTCTTTGATTCTATTCCTCGAAAATCTGTCATAATAAAGCATTTGTATCGTTAAGGGATGACGATGCGGAACATGGTGATGCCCTGCGCTTTGTCTTGATGTAGCGAAAGGCTGCCTCCGCTTACTCGCATAATCTGACGGGAGAGGGAGAGCCCGATGCCGCTTCCTTCCGACTTCGTAGTGAAGAATGGGATGAAGATGTGAGAGGCTACGTCATCAGGGATGATACCAGCATTGTTGCTCACGTCGATTACTACAGAATCCTGCTCGTTGGTGTAGGCGTTTAGACGGATGAATGCGTTTGTTGTAGGCTCGTATCTTAAATCATTAAAAGCTTCTACGGCGTTCTTCAAAAGATTTGTCACTACGTGCGAGATAAGGCTCTCGTCGGCATAAGCCAACAAGTCCTTTGGCGTTACTTCTATTTCCACTTCATGATTGCAAAGCATTGCCATACGTTCGAGGAACGGCTCCACATAGAAGAGGGCAGGTTGAGGCTGAGGCACATGAGTGAAACGGCGATAGTTGTTGACGAATGCCAAGAGTTCGGTTCCGGTTTTATGTATGGTTTCCAAGCCTTGCTTCAGCTTAGCTTGCTCTGCCGGTTGCGGTTCTGCTGCGTTCTGCTTTTCGTTATTGAGTTCTTTCAGCAAGGTCTCGCAAAGCGAAGTTACCGGTGTGATGGTATTCATGATTTCATGAGTGAGCACACGAATCAACTTAATCCATGAGTCAACCTCTTGGTTGCTAAGTTCATGACTTACGTCGCTCAGGGCAATGATGCGCACATGCTTGTCCTTTAGCATGGCTTGCGTCTCATGCTTAGCCAGATGTTCATCCTTTAGTTTTCCTTTTACTTGGTTCATGTGTGTGAGCACGTCGGCGTCGAGCAATCGGAGGGCAGCTTGGTTGTGCTGCAAGATATTGTCGTGGCTGTCTACCACCATTATGCCAGTGTCCACAGCATTCAATATCTGCTCGTAATATTTCTCCCGCTCCATCTGCTCTTCCCGTGTATGCTGCAGGAAGAGCTTGATGCGGTTGAGAGATTGGTGCAGAATATTGTCCTCCTTGTTCCTCTTTTCTGTGGGGAAGTAGAAGGAGAAGTCGCCATTGTCAATGGCATCAAAAAGGAAGCGCACCTTCTTGATGTTGCGACGATAGTGGCGGTAGAGGCGAACATAGCCCACCACTGCCACGAGCAAAAGCACAATTATTATAACCTTATTAATATCCATACCCTAAAAAACTATAGGATTCTTCACTCTTCGTTCTTCCCTCTTCCCTTTAAATCCCGTATCGCTTAATCTTATTATAAAGCGTTTGACGGGAAATGCCCAGTCTTGCTGCCACCACCGACAGATTGCCATCGCATTCCTTGATGGTTTTCTCTATCATGCGGCATTCCATCTCGTCGAGTGTCAGCACCTCCTCCTATGGTTTCTCCCTTCTTGTCTGGTTTCCACCATCAATGTCCTCGGCAGCGATCATTCCACCATCCGACAGTATCACAGCTTTCTCGATGGCATGTTGCAGTTCGCGGATATTGCCATACCAAGGCAAACTGGTGAGTTTTTGTTCTGCCTCTTCCGAAAAGCGGATACACACCTTATTATATATATTGCCATATTGACGAAGGAAACGGTTGGCGAGCGGCACGATGTCTGCCTTTCTTTGTCGGAGGGCTGGCAATTCAAGGTGGATAGTGTTGATGCGATAGAGCAAATCCTCTCTGAAGTCGCCATCGTTCACCATCTGTTGCAGATTGCGGTTGGTGGCACATATCAAGCGTATGTCAATAGGTATCTGAGTAGAACCGCCCACTCTCACGATGCTTCTGCGTTGCAGGGCTGTGAGGAGTTTTGCCTGAAGACTATACGAGAGGTTGCCTATCTCGTCCAAAAATATTGTGCTACCATCAGCCAACTCAAACTTGCCTGGTCTATCTGTCTTGGCATCCGTGAATGCTCCCTTCACATGACCGAATAGTTCGCTTTCGAACAATGTTTCTGTAATGGCTCCCATATCCACTGGCAGCATCTTTTTCTCACTACGTGCAGACAAGCGGTGTATCTCGTTTGCCAATACCTCCTTGCCAGTTCCGTTTTCGCCCGTGATAAGGATGTTGGCATCGGTTGCAGCAACCTTTTCCACAATGTTTCTTAAATTGTTCATAACTTCGCTGTTGCCCCAGTACATCGTGCTATTCGAATCTTTGCCTCCATTCTTGCCCATGGCTTTGTCCGCAGCTTTATTCCTGTCTCTTGCCTCCAACAATGTACCGATCATCTTCTCGTTGTCGAAAGGATTGACTATGAAGTCGGCTGCTCCTTCCTTGATGCCCGTTACGGCGAGTTGAATATCAGCATAAGCTGTGAAAAGCACAACCTCGGTCTTCGGACTGAGACTCTTGATTTCTCTAAGCCAATACAATCCCTCATTGCCAGAATTGATGCCACTCGAAAAGTTCATGTCGAGCAAAACCACGTCGGGATGTTCCTCCCTCAGTTTGGCTGGTATGGAGTTTGGGTTGGCTATGGTGATGATATTGGCGAATATAGAGTCGAGCAGCATTCTTACCGTAGTGAGAATGTTGCGGTTGTCGTCAACAATAAGTATCGTTCCTTGTTTCTTTATCATGGTAACAAAGCTACAAAATATCATCGGAAAAAAACTGCGATTGTCAAATAATTAGACAAAAAAAATGCTACATATCCCTTTCTGCAACTTTCTGGTAAGCAAAAAAGTCGGCTTCTTTTATCCTAAGACCATAACATCCAGAAACTTTATAGCCCTACATGACATTTTTTTTGAACTTGTATTAAGGCATCGTTTCAATAGTCTTAATATGGCTTGGATAATGTATACATCCAATCTTGGATTGCTATCAGATGTATCTATGCTTGCTATCAAACGAACTTTTGATTGCTGTCAAATGTATCTATGCTTACTGTCAAACGAACTTTTGATAGCTGTCAAACATCGGTAAAAAGCGAGGGGTATATACAAAAAAAAAGGACGACACGAATCACTCGCACCGGCCTCTCAAAGAATAATGTTAACGAATGTTGGTTTTGGACTAAAGCAAAGCCTTAGAAACCGTTTACACGGTAAAGGCCAACATTGCGATAGTTTCAAAATCTAATAACATAATCTTTACCTTAAAATCTATCAAACTACTAACCTAATGAAAAAACATTGCATTCTCTCGAACACGTTGCAAAGGTAATAATTTGTGTACGACCACGCAAAAAATCTGCAAGTTTTTTTCATTGCTTAACGATAATTTGACATAAATCAATAGTACATCACGGCTTTTAATGCCTAAAAACAATAGGAGGTACAGTCTCCGAAGCGTACCACTCAAGCAGCATGCTATCAATACTATAGCAATTTGAGTGGTACGGTTCGGAGACCGTACCTCCTATTATAAAAACCATGCGCTACGCCTTACTTCTTAACAACTTTCTTGGCTGTAGCTTTTTTCTTGGCAGGTGTAAGTTTCTTTGCAGGCACAACCTTCTTGGCCTCAGCCTTAGTCTCAGCGGTCTCGGTCTTTGCCTTCTTCTCTACCTTAACCACCTCAACTGTGAAGATAAGTGTTGAGTAAGGCTTGATTTGTCCAGCCTTGCGCGAGCCATAAGCAATGTCCTGAGGGATATAGAGTTCCCATTTACTGCCCTCAGGCATCATGCAGAGAGCCTCTGTCCAACCCTTAATAACCTGGTTAGGACGGAATGTAGTGGTGTTAGGATTGCGCTTGTAGCTGCTATCAAACTCGTTGCCGTCGATAGTATGACCAGCATAACGTACTGTTACCTCGTCGTCCTTCTCGGCTACAGCGCCCTTGCCCTCAACAAGCACCTTATACTGCAAGCCCGAAGGCAATGTCTTTACGCCCGGCTTTGTGGCATTCTGCTTAAGCCAAGCCTCGTTTTCGGCCTTGTAAGCCTCCTCTGCCTGCTGCTTGGCAACCTGCATGGTGCTTTCAAAGTAATGGTTTGCTGCCTCGTTCTTCATCACTGTTGTGTCGCCAAGCACAGCGTCTACAAAGCCACGGTTGAAGGTTACGCTATCAAGAACAAATTTGGTGTCTTTTACATCGTTGCTGACATTTGGGTATATGCGTGTCTCGAGCATCTGGGCTATCTGCAAGCCAGCGTTGTGGGCGACAAACTGCTTGTCGCCACTACGCTCTATACCTTCCTTCAAGCCGTTAACAAACGACTGGATATTGGTAGAGTCGACACCAAACTGCTGCTTAACATAGTCCATAAGGCCACGTGTGGTGAACATACCAGCTGCATAGCTAAGCGAGTCGTTCTGGCTTATAAGCTTTACAGGAGCCTGCTGCTCGGTCTGCGCTTTCTTCTTATCCTTCTTATCTTTCTTTCCTGGGGTTACAGCAAACGCCGATGTAGCAAATACGGCGAGTGCAACAATCAATAGTTTCTTCATATTGTTTATTAAATTATATAAAACAGGGCGGCCTTTGTGAGGTCGCCCTTATGGTTTAAGCTGATTACTTGCCACCTACACTGATAAGTTCGATCTTGAATACCAGTGGAGAGTAAGGCTTGATCTGTCCCTGCTCACGGTCGCCATAAGCAAGTTCCTGTGGGATATATACTTCCCAAACCGAACCTGCAGGCATATGAACAAGAGCCTCTGTCCAACCCTTAATTACCTGGTTGGCACGCAATGTAACAGGCTGTCCGTTCTTGTAGCTGCTGTCGAATACAGTACCATCGATAAGGCGTCCCTCATAGTTTACCTTAACAACAGATGTGTCCTTAGGCATCTGGCCGGCACCTTCCTTGATAACCTTGTACTGAACACCTGAAGGCAATGTCTTAACACCCTGCTTCTTGGCGTTGGCAGCCATCCATTCCTCGCCCTTCTTCTTGAGCGGACCGTACTGCTCCTCCATGTTCTTAGCCTTGATAGACATCATCTTCATCTGAGCTACCTGACCTGCTTGCTCTACAGTCATAAGGCCCTTCTTGCCCTTAACGCCCTGAATAAAGCCAGCCATGAAATTCTTAAGCGAGATAGTCTTTGTAGAATCCTCGCCGAAGAGCTCGTGGTTGATGCCCTTAACCATACGGTTGCTAATCTGCTGACCAATCTGGATACCCATATAGTAGGCAGCCTTCTTCTTGTCATCACCTGCATTGGCACCCTCGTTAAGACCCTTGATAAAGGCATCCATATAAGTGGTGTCAATTTCCATCTGTGCAAGATACTGCTTCAGACCCTGAGTCTGAGCCATACCCATTGCATACGACAGAGTGTCTACGTCGTTCTTAAGGTTCGGCTTTGATGAAGTCGAATTGCCGCAAGATGCAACGATGCTTGCAGCAGCGATAGCCATAGTGGCTACGAATGTGAATTTCTTCATTTGTTTATAAATTGTTGTGTTTTTTTTTTCTCCTTTTATACGACTTAAAGGCTACTAACCTTTTAGAGCACCTTGATAAGCTCAACGTCGAACACGAGTGCTGCAAATGGAGGAATGGCCTGACCTGCGCCACGCTCGCCATAAGCAAGCTGGTAAGGTATGAAGAAGCGATACTTGGCACCCTCAGACATAAGCTGTACACCCTCTGTCCATCCTGCAATAACGCCGTTAAGTGGGAATGTAGCGCTCTCGCCACGCTTGTAGCTGCTGTCGAATACGGTACCGTCGATAAGACGACCCTCGTAGTGGCACTCAACTGTATCGGCTGCGGTAGGCTTCTTGCCTGTGCCCTCGTTGAGAACCTGATACATCAAACCTGAAGGCAAGGTTACTACACCCTCCTCCATAGCCTTCTCGGCGAGCCAAGCCTCACCCTTGTCCTTGTTATCCTTATACTTCTCGGCTGCTGCGGCACGCTGCTTGGCCTCCTGCTGCTGGAAGAATTCTGTAACGATTGACTGCGCTTCCTGGTCGGTTACCTGCAAGTCATTGCCTGCGATAATGTCCTTTATAGCCTGTGCAAAATCATCAATGTTGAGGTCTTCGGCTCCCATCTGTGAGAGCTGACGGCCAATGCCCAGACCCAAAGCGTAACTAAGTTTGTCCATAATTTTCTTCTATGTGTATTATTTTGTTTTTATTAATTTCGTGCAAATTTACTACTTTTCCCGGATATATGGCTTATATTCAGCATTTTTTGCAGTTTTTATTTCTTTGCTATATCAGCAAACTTCTGCATCCATTTTCCGCCTATCATACATGCTATACCTATGACAACGAACGGTATGCTGAGCAGCTGGCCCATATCGAGAGGCAACGATGCCTCGAATGCTTCCTGTATCTCCTTTGTGTACTCTATGAAGAAACGCGCTATGAAGATGTAGGTAAGGCAAAGCCCGAAGAAGAATCCCGTACCAACACGCTGGGGCTTGCTTCTATACAAAGCCCAACCTATGAAGAACAGCAATGCGTAGGCTATAGCCTCGTAGAGTTGTCCTGGATGGCGTGGCATGCCGTCAACCTGCTGGAAGATAAATGCCCAAGGCACATCAGTAACCTTGCCTATTATCTCAGAGTTCATAAGGTTGCCCAGTCGGATAAAGCATGCCGTAACCGGTGTGGCAATGGCAATATTGTCGAGTACCTGCCATATGTTCATTTTGGTACGGCGAACGTACAGCCATAATGCAAGCATCAGTCCTAGCGTACCACCATGCGATGCAAGTCCGCGATAACCGGTAAATCGCCATCCACCACTTGGCAGAAAATCGATTGGTAGGAATATTTCCACAAAATGTTTCCACGACGATAGGAATAGATCGGGCTGATAGAAAAGACAGTGTCCAAGACGTGCTCCTGCCAATATGCCTATAAAGCAATAGATAAAGAGCGGATCGAAGAGCGAGTCCTTTACTTGCTGCTCACGATACAGACGGTGCACTATGATGTAGGCGAGAGCCAAGCCTATGAGCCAACACAGCGAATACCAATGTATGGCAAAGGGGCCTAACGACAATGCCGTGTTGCTTGGATCCCATACGATGTAATTTAGTAGATTCATATTGGTTTACACCCTCCTACTGTGTCCGTATTGTTATACATTAAAGCGGAAGTGCATGATGTCGCCGTCCTGCACAACGTAATCCTTACCCTCGATAGATAGCTTGCCTGACTCACGAACAGCAGCCTCTGAGCCGTACTGGATATAATCGTCGTACTTGATAACCTCGGCACGGATAAAGCCCTTCTCGAAGTCGGTGTGTATTACACCAGCACACTGCGGAGCCTTCCATCCCTTGTGATAGGTCCAAGCCTTAACCTCCATCTCGCCTGCTGTAATGAATGTCTCAAGATTAAGCAAGCTGTAGGCCTTTTTGATAAGGCGGTTTACGCCACTCTCTTCCAAGCCCAGCTCCTCAAGGAACATCTGCTTGTCCTCGTATGTCTCAAGCGACGCAATGTCTTCCTCGGTCTTAGCCGCGATAACAAGCATCTCGGCGCCCTCGCTTTTAGCTATCTCTGCAATCTGTTCAGAGTACTTGTTGCCGTTCTTGGCTGATGTCTCGTCTACATTGCAAACATAAAGCACCGGCTTGGCTGTAAGCAGGAAGAGGTCGTGAGCATAGCGTTGTTCCTCCTTCGACTCAAACTCTACGGTGCGAGCGTTCTTGCCCTGCTCCAACACTTCCTTGTAAGCGTTGAGCACACTTACTGCTACCTTGGCGTCTTTGTTATTGCCGATAGCTGCTATCTTAGACTGCTTCTGAAGCTGACTCTCAACAGTCTCAAGGTCTTTAAGCTGAAGCTCGGTGTCGATAACCTCCTTGTCTTCTACTGGATTGACACTGGCACCACCCTCACGCACGATATTGTCGTCGTCAAAGCAACGCAACACGTGGATAATAGCATCAGTCTCGCGTATGTTACCAAGGAACTTGTTGCCAAGTCCCTCACCCTTAGAGGCACCCTTTACAAGTCCGGCAATGTCGACAATCTCGCAAGTAGCTGGAACAATACGGCCAGGATGAACTATCTCGGCGAGCTTGGTAAGGCGCTCATCGGGCACTGTGATTACGCCTACATTAGGCTCAATTGTACAGAAGGGGAAGTTGGCTGCCTGCGCCTTAGCGTTAGAAAGGCAGTTGAAGAGAGTAGACTTGCCCACATTGGGAAGTCCTACAATACCACATTTTAATGACATGTCTTTATTTTGTTATTTCTTGTTTTCTTTGTTGATATCTTGTGAGGGGGTGCTTGGTACAAGGAGGATTGTTGCCTGTAACCTTGAGGGGTGATAACTGATACAAGGTGCAAAGTTACTGCTTTATATTTAAATAAGTGAATTTATTATCAATAAAACGAATCCCCACTGTCGCCGTAGGCGGCAAATCATGCTTAACCTCGGGTGACTGAAAGGAACACAAGGAAGGAGAACCACACCAGACACGTCGCCGAAGGCGGCAAACCATGCTTAACCTCGGGTGACCAAAGGGAACCCGAGGAAAGGCGAACCATAGCTTAACAAGCCTAATCCTTCATGTAATACTCCATATTAACCTCCACTCCAAACTCCCTAAGCAACGTCAACAATTCGTCCCGGAAGCTAACACGCTTATGATGTTCCTTTTGACTCTTTATATAGTTTATTATCTTGTCTTTCTCCAACCAAGAATAAGACAAGGCACAGTAGGCTTTTGCCCACCCATTAAACCGTGGAAACAAGTCCGCATTACTCTTCATATATATATTTGTCGCTGTCTTAACATCACGCATAAAGTCGGACACAGCATATGTTGGTGGCAACTGTACAAACATGTGGATATGGTCGGGCATGCCACCTATACGATAAAGTACACAATCCTTTTGCTTGATGAATCCCCATATATAACGATAGAGATGCTCCTCGTGCTCTATTTTTATTACGGGGGCATTGTTCTTGGGACGAAAAACTATATGGTATAACAAATGGGTGTAGCTCATAGATTCCTTTTTATTGTTCGCCGCCTACGGCGACGAGGGGTTGTAGGGTTCGCTTTCCTCGGGTTCCCTACGGTCACCCGAGGTTAAGCATAATTCGCCGCCTTCGGCGACGAGAGGATAGAGGGGACTTTTTTAGTATCTAATACAATGCGTTTCATTAGATATGCTTTCGTAAATGTTCTTTACCCCACGACTCTATAACTTCTGGGGTAATCTTTCCTTCATCACAAAGACGATCTATCCCCTCATCTGCCTTTTGAGCAAAATAATTGGAAATGACCTCTTCAAGATTTCTCATTTCCTTTTCAGTCTTCACAAAAGACATTAGATGGAGTATTCTCATCTGTGCCGGATTAAAAACAGTCTTTTCCATATTATCTATAATTAATATTGCAAAGATAGTGTAAAAAAGTGAATAACATCTACTCTTTTCACTTTTTCCTTATCACCGTCAGTCCATCTCTCAGCGGTATTATCACCTGTTCCACCCTATCATCTTGCGCCACATGATCGTTAAAACGGCGTATTCCCTGGGTTTGTTGGTCATGATCGTAGGCGGGATCGGTTACATGACCGTCCCACAGAGTGTTATCGGCAAGTATGAATCCGCCTGGTCGCATAAGCTTAAGCACCATCTCGTAAGTCTCGACATATGTGCGCTTGTCGCCATCAACAAATGCCATATCAAACTCTACCCCAAGCTTAGGAGCCTCAACATTGGCATCACCAATGCGAAACTCAATATGTTCGGCTACAGGCGAGCCCTCAAGCCAAGGACGGGTAAAGTCTTCCATCTCGTCGTTTATCTCAAACGTCCATACCTTACCAACAACATTATTATCGCCAGAGCCCTTTGCACCATCGATACTCTTGCCTTGTTGGCCCGTGCTCTTTGCAATCTCTGCCAATCCTTCAGCCATACATATAGCACTATAGCCAGAGAATGTGCCCACTTCAAGGATGTTCTTTGGACGTATCATCTCGACAAACATCTTGAGCAGACGGCCTTGTAAATGGCCCGACGCCATACGTCCGTGTATGGTGTGTATATTGGTGGCACGGTAGAGACGATATAGATAATCGCCCTCAGAAGCCGAATGGGAAAGTACGTATTTCTCTAATTCTTCGGTCATAATAATATGGGTTACTGTCTGTTTAAGATTGCCTCGAGTGCGAGTCGGTAAGAGTCCATACCAAATCCGCATATCACGCCAAGACAAGCGCACGATATCATTGACTTATGACGGAACTCCTCGCGCTTGTGCACATTACTTATATGCACCTCGATAACGGGAGCCTTGAGCGAACGAATGCAATCCTGTAGCGCTATGCTGGTATGTGTATAAGCCCCTGCATTAAGAATGATGCCGTCGTAGCCAAAGCCTACCTCTTGCATCTTGTCGATAAGACATCCCTCTATGTTGCTCTGATAGTAGTCTATCTGAACATGGGGATATTGCGCACGCAATGTCTTAAGATAGTCGTCGAATGTACTGTTGCCGTAAATGCCTGGCTCACGAGTGCCAAGCAGATTAAGATTGGGGCCGTTGATTATCTGTATTTTCATTATCGTTTTTTGTTTTTATTGTTAATTATTACCAACCAGACGTGGCACCTCCACCACCAGTAGAGCCACCACCAAAGCTTCCACCAAAGCTTCCGCCACCTCCAAAGCTTCCACCTCGTCTGCCACTACCAAGCATTGTGCCTAATATAGCGGCATTAGTCATAGCATTGCCAGAGTCGTCGATGTTCTCATCTTTAGTAACCATATGACCGCAATGCTTGCAAATATAAGTGGTTCGGCGAATCCTTCTGCCACCTCTACCGTTCTTTCCGGTAGACAAGCGCAATATCTGCGAGTTTACCTTCTGCAAAGCACCCTTCTTATGGCACTTTGGACAACGCTGTTGTACGCCCATAAGATATATGCACAGCAATGTAATGGCTATCATAGTGCCAAGAGCAACAATGACTCCTAACAGTCCATCATCCTCATCATCGGTATTTTCTGGCTCCATCGAGCCGTCGAGCACCTTGGCAGCCGCCCTTACTCCGTCTACCATACCACCATTCCAATCACCTTGCTTAAAGTGCGGTATCATCTGCTGCATCTGAATGCGTTTCGACATAGCATCGGTCATAGTTCCTTCTATGCCGTAGCCTGTGGTGAAGCGCACTTTACGCTGGTCCATTACAAATAGTATTAGCAGTCCATTGTCCGACTTTTTCTTGCCTATTCCCCATGTGCGAAACAGCTCGTGGGCAAAGTCGAATATATCAGCTTCACCGATAGAAGGCAACATAACAACCGCAGTCTCTATACCGGTCGACTTTTCCAGTCTGCCCAATATGGCATTGATTGAGTCGCGAGCTATGGGAGATAGTATATCTGTTGGGTCGCTAACATACTGACGCGCGTCTGTAAGGCGCACGTTAGGCACGTCGCCAACGGTGTATTGCTTGGCATCAGCGGCATTTGCCTGCACAGCCATAAATAGAAACAGCAGGCAGGACAAAATCCTTATAGCTATATGCGAGCCGTACTTATGCCCTGCCCTATTGTTGTTTTTCAATAATCCAACGTTATTAGTCATAGCTCAAAAGTTGCTTTATCATAGCTTAAAGTCAAGCTCTTAGAACTCTACCTTGGGAGCCTTCTCGGCACCAGCCTCAGCCTCGAAGTAGTTTTTCTTCTCAAACCCGAACATACCAGCGAGTATACTCTTAGGGAAACGACGTATAGCCACATTATACTCCTTGGCTGCATCGTTGAAGTCCTTACGAGCCACATTGATGCGATTCTCAGTGCCTTCGAGCTGCGACTGCAGTTCAAGGAAGTTCTGGTTTGCCTTAAGGTCAGGATAATTCTCGGTAATGGCAAGTAGCTTGCCAAGAGCTGTAGTCACATCACCTTGTGCCTTTTGATATTGTGCAAGCTGCTGCGGAGTGCAGTTTGACGGATCTATCTTTACCTGAGTGGCTTGCGAACGAGCTGCCATTACAGCCTCAAGAGTCTCGCTCTCGTGCTTGGCATAACCTTTAACGGTGCTCACAAGGTTAGGTATAAGGTCGCTACGGCGCTGATACTGTGTCTCAACATTAGCCCACTTGTTGTCTACAGCCTCGTCCTGACCAACCAGTCCGTTATAACCACTAACTCCCCAAAATAAAATAATAAGCACTACTGCGCCAGCTATAAGCCAGCCTAAATTCTTAGGTTTCTTCATAATTATTGTTTTCTTTTTTTATAGTTATTGCTCCTTTTGTGTATATACAAGTACAAATATAGTAATATTACTACAACAAACGTCAACTTTTTGAGGTTTTTCACTCACATTCTTCTATTTTGACCAATTGTAGGTCGGTCTATCTAAAAAACAACTCATTAGTTTGCCACATTGTTAAATAAGCAGTAACTTTGCATATAAGAAATAATTTAAAGAAATCAATCATGCAAGAAACAAGACAAAACCGTATAGCACGCCTTCTGCAGAAGGAGCTAAGCCTTATTTTCCAAAGTCAGACACGCGCCATGCACGGTGTTATGGTAAGCGTTACACGCTGCCGTGTATCACCCGACTTAAGCATATGCACTGCCTACCTCAGTATATTCCCCTCTGAGAAAGCTGACGAACTGATAAAGAACGTAACAGCCAACGAGAAGACTATACGTTACGAATTGGGCACACGGGTACGCAATCAGCTGCGCATCATACCCGAACTTAGATTCTTCATCGACGACTCTCTTGACTACATTGAGCGCATTGACGAGCTATTGAAGAAATAAACGGGGCACGATGAACTTTCCTTTTTACATAGCACGACGGTACATCTTCTCAAAGAAGTCGACCAATGCCATAAACGTTATATCAGCCATTTCGGTTGTCGGAGTGGCTGTTGCGACAATGGCATTGGTTATTGTGCTAAGTGTGTTCAACGGATTCCACGACCTCGTAGCGTCGTTCTTTACCAACTTCGACCCTCAAATTGAGATTGTACCTACAAGTGGAAAGACGGCACCTGCCGATGATCCAGTACTTACAAAGATTAGACAGTTGCCCGATGTAGCTGTTGCCACAGACGTTGTTGAAGACCAAGCCCTTGCCATCTACGGCAGACAGCAGCAAATGGTTACGGTTATGGGAGTGCAGAACAACTTCCAAGAACTTACCAACATTAACGATATATTATATGGTGACGGCGAGTTTACGTTGCAAGCCGCCAACCTATTCTATGCCATTCCGGGTATACGCCTGGCTCAAGACTTAGGTATGAGTGCTCGATTTGATGGATATCTCAAACTGTATGCACCTGTAAGACGCGGTCAACTTACGGAGTTTGCCGATCCAAGCGAAGGATTTGTTGTCGACTCACTTATATCACCTGGTGTGGTGTATGCCGTAAACCAGGCAAAGTACGACCGTAACCGACTAATATGCTCGGTAGATTTCGCACGTCGCCTGTTCGATCAAGATGGCATGCTGTCGTCGTTGCAAATAAGACTGAAGCCTGGAGCCAACCTCAACGATACCAAGAAGGAAATGCAAGATATAGTAGGCAACCGCTTCAGGGTGCTTGACCGATTTGAGCAGCAAGCCGATACCTTTAACATCATGCAGATAGAAAAGGTGCTGGCTTACGTATTCCTTACATTCATACTGATGGTGGCATGCTTCAACATAATATCATCATTGTCTATGCTCATAATCGACAAGAAAAACGATGCTATGACACTACGTAACCTCGGAGCTACCGACTCGCAGATAAGACGCATATTCCTGTTTGAAGGACGTATCATTTCGGCTGCAGGAGCTGTTGTTGGCATATTGTTGGGACTGCTGCTATGCTGGTTGCAACAAGAGTTTGGATTCGTACACATGGGCGACAGCGCTGGCTCGTTTGTCGTAAATGCCTACCCCGTTAGTGTTCACTATGATGATGTGGCTATAGTGTTTGTCACTGTGTTGCTCATAGGCTGGGCAGCAGCGTGGATTCCAACACGTAACCTAAAAGTACAAAGATGAAAAAGAACATAATATTCGACCTTGGCTGTGTGCTCGTAGGTCTAAATGCCGAGCGCTGCATCAAGGCTTTCAAGGAGATAGGATGCGGGGCCATTGCCACTTATGTGGAGGAGCACCGCACCGAAGACCTATTTCTTGACACCGAACTGGGACACATAAGTCAAGCCGAATTCTGTGATGAGGTGCGCCGCCTGTCTAACTCAACAACAAGCGATGACGACATTGTTTGGGCATGGAACCAACTGCTTACGGGCATTCCTGTAGAGAAGTTGCAACTGATAGAACGCCTTAAAACGGCTGGACACCGCATATTTCTGCTGTCCAACACCAATGTTATGCACTGGAACTATTGCCGCGACACCCACTTTACGATAGACGGAAAGACTGCCGACTTCTACTTCGACGGCATATTTCTGTCGTATGAGATGCACCTTAAAAAGCCTGATAGTGCCATATTTCAGCAAACTCTACTGAATGCGGGAATCGAAGCCAAGGAAACTCTATTTATAGACGATCTGAAAGAAAACTGCGAAGCAGCCAAGGCTTTAGGCATAACAACGCTGCACGAGACAACTGGTTTTGACTGGTGCCGAAACAAGAATCTATGGACAACAATATAACCAAGGATGCTTTCTGCGCCACAATAGGCTTCTTCGATGGCGTTCATCGTGGACATCAGTTTATTATAAACCGACTGAAGGAGATTGCCAAAGACAGAAGGATGAAGTCGATGATTATAACCTTCGACCAACATCCTCGTCAAGTTGTACATGCCGACTATGTGCCGCAGCTTATTACATCTACCGACAATAAACTGCAACTGCTCGAAGACACAGGAGTAGACCATGTTGAGGTGATGCATTTTGATATGCAGATGGCACAACTATCCGCCAAGGATTTTATGCAACATGTGCTACACGACCGTCTTGGTGTGCGATGTCTGCTCATTGGCTATGACAATCGCTTTGGACACAACCGTGCAGAAGGTTTCGACGATTATGCTGCCTACGGCAAGAAAATGGGCATCGACGTACTGCTCAATACCCCAATAGATATAGACGGTATACGCGTATCGTCATCACTTGTACGCCGTTTGCTTGTTACGGGCGATGTGTCTGAGGCTTGCCAATGCTTAGGACGTCCATTTCGTATAATAGGAAATGTTGTCCACGGATTTGAGGAAGGTCGTAAGATGGGGTTCCCTACCGCAAACATCGTTCCTATTTGCACAGAACAGCTTATACCGCAAACTGGCGCTTACGCCGTAAGCGTAAGTATAGATGGAGGCGGAAACATGCCTGCTATGATGAATATAGGCAACAATCCTACCTTTCAACGCAACTGTCAGACGCTCGAAGCGCACATCATAGGGTTTGATGGCGATATCTACGGACGCCAGATAAGCGTGGACTTTATACAGCGATTGCGTGGCGAAAAGCGGTTTGACAGTATTGACGAACTTATGTTGCAACTACATAAGGATCTCAATACCACTAAAGAAATATTCAGGAATAAGGAATAGAACTTGCCAAAGGCAAATAAAAACAACTCAATATATGAAGAAAGCTATTATCGACTCTTTGATGTATGTCCTCATCCTTGCCGCAATACAGATTGCAGTGGGTACTGTAACCCAGTTTATTAGCCAGACTGCCGAAGTAACGCCAATGGTAACAACATTATGTTCTGTTATCAGCAGCGTTCTCACCATAGCTCTATTTGCCTGGCGCAAGTGGACACCGATGAGTGGTCAATACATCAACCAGCGTCCTTGGTTCACACAGTTTTGGGTAATATGCCTTGCCTTAGGAAGTGCTTTGCCTATGACTTTCTTCACAGAGCAGGCTGGATTAGAGTTGCCACCAGACTATACAAAGTTGTTTAAGGATATGATAAGCAACGATCTCGGATTTCTTGAGCTTGCTATTCTTGCACCTATAGCCGAAGAAATGGTGTTCCGCGGAGCCATACTGCGCCGAATGCTTGATGCCTTTGACACACGCTGGCATTGGGCTGCGATAGTTATAACGTCTGCACTCTTCGGTATTGTACATCTTAATATGGCACAGGGCATAAATGCTTTCGTTATGGGTCTGTTGCTTGGATGGATGTTTATGCGCACACGCAGCATTGTGCCAGGCCTCGTATTCCACTTTGCCAACAACACAATGGCGTTCTTCATGTACCGCCTCTTCCCAAATGCAGCCGACAAGACACTTGTAGAGTTTTATGGTGGCAATATGACTAATGTACTTATGGCCGTTGCCTTCTCGCTTATGATATTCGGTGCTGCACTGTACCAACTCAACTTCCGCCTACAGCCTAAAAGATAAAACATAAACTAACAATACTCTATTAAGGGACAATGCCAATGAATAATATAGGATTTAGGGACATAACCGTTGACTACGCCATACGCATGTGTGGAGGTACATATATCAACGGCGATATACTACTGATTGACGAAATGGCTAATCTGCCATTGCCTAAGGAGCCACGACGCATGCAATGTCTGCTTGTAGGAATGTGCCTTAAAGGTTCGGCACGCTACTTTGTAGACGCTGTGGAACACGTGGTGGAACCTGGTGACCTTATTATAATTAATCAAGGACGTGTTACATACGACTGTACGATGACACCCGACTGTCGTGGCATTGGTGTAATTATCGACTACAACTTCTTTAAGGAAACTATAAAGAGTGTACACGAACTGTCGTCGCTATTCCTTTTTGCACGCAATCATCCCGTGTTCCGTCTGCCAACAGAACGTGCCAACTTCATACGCGACACCTTCTTCCAAATGAAGGCAAAAATAAACGAACCCGATAACCATTTCCGTAGACAAATGGTACAGTCGCTGTTCCTTACTATGGTGTACGAGATGTGTAATGTTATCTATTCGGTGCAAGCAAAGAACGATGAATGCAACTCAAGAGCCGAAGAGATATTTACAAAGTTTCTGCTACTTGTAGAGGCCAACTTCCGCACCGAACGCCGTGTGGGTTGGTACTCTGAACAATTGTGTATATCACCAAAATATCTATCAGAGACAGTGAAGATGGTATCCAAACGCACTCCAAGCGAATGGATAGACTCGTATGTAACAATGGAGCTACGTATGCTCTTCCGCAACACGCAGAAAAGTATAAAAGAAATTGCCCAAGAACTAAACTTCTCTAATCAGTCGTTCTTAGGCAAATACTTTAAAGAGCATGTGGGCATGTCGCCGTCGGAATATCGCCGTTCTTAACACGCTGGCGCACGCTCTCCATAATTTCAGTAAGCTCGTCTACAGTTGTAGCACGCAACATGGCTATACGAGTTTGACGAAAGTCGGGTATTCCCTTGAATATCGGCGACGCCGCAATATGTCGACGTGTATGCAGAATGCCACGATACTCGTCAATGCGCTCCACATTGATACGTAGTTGTTCAAGCAGAATATCGAGCTTGCGGTCGAATGTAAGCGTAGGGTCAACTGGTTTTCCGTCAAGATAATCACGCATCTCCTTGAATATCCATGGACGTCCAAAGGTGGCACGTCCCACCATAACAGCATCCACACCATAACGCTCAAAGGCTTCCTTAGCTTGCTCGGGTGTACAGATATCGCCATTGCCGATAATAGGGATATGTATGCGTGGGTTGCGTTTAACCTCGCCTATCAATGTCCAGTCGGCATCGCCAGTATACATCTGTGCACGTGTTCTACCATGGATAGTTAGTGCCTGTATACCACAATCTTGCAATTGTTCGGCAAGGTCGGTAATAACAAGGTTGTCCGAATTCCATCCAAGACGTGTCTTAACAGTAACTGGTGTATTGACAGCCTTTACTACCTCGCGAGTTATCTCAAGCAAGAGAGGTATATTCTGTAACATTCCAGCACCAGCTCCCTTACCTGCCACCTTCTTAACTGGACATCCAAAGTTTATGTCGATAACATCAGGATGTGCCTGCTCTACTATCTTGGCGGCCTCAACCATCGACTCTACATCCCTTCCGTATATCTGTATACCAACGGGGCGTTCCTCATCACTGATGTTAAGTTTCTTTAGTGTAGCGTTTACCGAGCGTACGAGTGCCTCGGCACTTACAAACTCAGTATACACCATTGATGCGCCGAAGCGTTTGCACAAGTGTCTGAAGCCTATGTCGGTTACGTCTTCCATTGGGGCGAGAAACAAAGGCTGCGGTCCAAATTCTATATTTCCTATCTTCATTATTGTTCTGTTGTTATCTCTGGTTGGTTTATAAAACCATTTATTTTTCTATATATTGAGTTGCTTATATCGTCTGTATCAAAATTAACAAGTATGCCTAAGTGCTTATTGCATATCTTCAGATAAGTCAATAGTTGCTTATGATGAACCGGCTCTATCTCCTTAACAGACTTGAGTTCTACAATAATAGAGTCTTCTACTAACATATCTATACGCAATTTCGATTTAAGTTGTACACCATTATAATATAATGGAACCTCTACTTGGGTCTGAACCTTTAGTCCGTCCCATCTTAGTTGTTGGCAAAGGGCTTCCTCGTATACCGATTCAAACAAGCCCGGTCCAAAGTACTTGTATACCTTAAATATTGCACCACGTATCTTATATGTTATTTCATTTTCGTGCATAGCTTGTAGTTTGTTTTATGTTATAACCTATATCTTTTTATTGTATCTCTTTGGTGTACCCTATTGATGTACTTCCCACAGATCTCACAGATTTCACAGAATCCTAACGGGCTTAAGGTTTAGGAATTCACAGAGCGTATAGACGCTACGCGTCATACGACAGAAATCACAGAAATGATTGCACACATTCTTATAGAAATGATTGCATTACCCTCTTGTACCCAACATTTCGGTGAATTCTTGCCTCGCGAAGCGTAGGCTCTTCTGTGAATTCGAGAAATACACCCCGTTAGGCTTCTGTGTCATCTGTGAAATCTGTGGGAACTATAACCTTAAAGAGCCATTGGAACTATAACCTTAGAGAGCTATAACCTTAGAGAGCCATTAGAACTATAACCTTAAAGAGTAAACCCGAATGCTCTGTCATAGTCCTCGCTATTGCCCAGCTTGCCATTGATAAGGCAAACAAGCTCTACGACAGCACGCAGACACAGCCTGCCATCCGACTTGCGGAAGATATCCTGGTTGAACACATAACGCAGCCCCTCTTTGCGCACACCAAGCTTCGACACAAACACATCGTCGCTACGCAGAGGTGTCTTGTATTGCAGATTCATACGCGCAACAACTGGGTCTACGCCCTGTTCGTGCAACTTGGCAAAACTTACACCAAGCGACATAAGGTACAGATGACGTGTATGCTCGGTGTAATGCAGATAGTTGGCATTGTTTACAATACCTTGGATATCGCACTCGTAATCTCGAACCTCCATTTCGGTTTCAAAAACATATTGTGGTTGCATTAGATGAATTATTGGTTTTAGTGATACATATTATAGATAGAATATGCCTTCCGGTCCCTCATTACAAAGTAGGTCAAGCACAGACATATTAGACTGAAAACCATGTCGTGAGGCATACACTTGATAATAAGGACGTGGGGCGAATAATGGGTCTGCTGCAGGATGCTTGGGACGTATAACTTCACGTAAATCATCAGCACCTAGAAGTGCCGCATCGGCATAGCTGTCGGTAAGACTTATGTTTGGTCGAACGTCAAGCAACTCACACAACTTATCCACTATCTCCATATTAAAGTCGAATAGATACTTCCACTTACGCTCAAAGAAAGGACGCAGATCGTCGGCATAATAGTCGAAGAATGGACTCTCGCCATAAGCCGACACAATGGCATTCCAATGCAGGTGTCGCCACTCTCCATGATCACTTATTCGTATATCACGCATCGGACACTTAGCTCCTTCAAAGCGCTCAATAGGCACCGTTAAAGCCTGTACGCCATTAGCTGTGGCTATGACACAACGGTTACGGTAAGTCTGCTTACAGAAGTTGTCATTACGTTCAACGTACACCTTATTATATATATGCAACTTCTGCATCCATTGCACTGGCGGAAAATAAGCCGACGACAATAATCCCGTACTGCCAATGACATGGCCGTCTGTTATATGGAGAATACTATTGGTTGTTGATTCTGACATTGTTAATTAGTTACATAATAATATGAAACGCCCTGTAAGAGCAAAAGCTTTCTAATTCATTACTTTTGCCCTTACAGGGCGTATAGCTTATGGCTACTTCTTTTCCTTAATCTTTATTATGGCATATATCGCAACATGATGCAGCACCAATGCCACAACATTCAACAATATATAATACAGCCACTGCATCCAGTCGCTTTCTTGTCTCTCAATGTCGTAGCCTATAAGCGAGAACAGAATGCTCGCCACTATAAGCATACCAAGATACAGAAAGAAGTCTTGAAACTTGTGCTTATCTCTGTATCTTGAGATTTGCGATATTATTTTGCCTAACATAGAAATTAAGTATTAAAGTCATTATTTACTTGATATTGTCCACAAAGCGGAACAAACGACTCCAGCGTATGCCATTAAATCCGCTATGATCTGGATCATGACTCCACCAAATGAATATCGGCTTGCCTACTATATGGTCTTCAGGAACAAATCCCCAGTATCGCGAATCGAGCGAATTATGTCTGTTGTCACCCATCATCCAGTAGTAGTCCATCTTGAAGGTATACTTCTTTGCCTCCTTGCCGTTGATGTATATCTTTCCGCCATGCACCTTGAGGTCGTTGCCCTCGTAAACACGTATCGGACGCTCGTATATGGCAATGTTGTCCATAGTAAGGTTGATGGTAGCACCCTTCTTCGGAATCCACACCGGTCCGTAGTTGTCTCTTGTCCAACCCTTATATCCATTAAGCGGATAGATGTCCCACCATGTAGGATCGTTTACTGGTGTAACACTTTCCACTATGTCCTTGCGTGCACGCAGCGCCTTAACCGAAGCATTGGTCAGAGGCAGATAACCTGCAGTGTTAAGACTGGCAATATCCTCCATAGAGATACCGAGTTCGTCAATAAACTCAAGAGGCAATTGTCCGCGCAGCTTCACGTAATAAGAATACTGCACATTATCGGGCTCTTTGTTGGCACGTCCGTCTGTATAGACAATGTGGTTCTTTATTTGCAGAGTCTGACCAGGCAAACCAACACAACGCTTTACGTAATTCTCACGACGGTCTACCGGTCGTGTTATCACGCTGCCATACTCTTCAGGATTAGAATTTATAATATTACGTCCCTCGGCATATATCTTCGCAAAGAAGTCGAGTCGCTGCTGGTACGACATACTATCCAAACTCGGCATCATGCCATTGTGCTGTTGTACATACTTACCCTCGCCCAGTCCATAGACAAGACGATAGAAGTCTTGTGCCTGATATTGCGGTGCCGAGCAAAGTGTATCACCAGCAGGATAGTTGAACACTACAATATCGTTCTGCACAACATGTCCCAATCCCTTTGCACGTTCATACTTCCACTGTGGCCACTCTATGTACGAAGGACATTCAAACACCGGCAATGTATGCTGTGTAAGGGGCAACGTAAGAGGAGTCTGTGGCTTGCGCGGTCCATAGCTAACCTTCGACACAAAGAGGTAATCGCCTGTCAAGAGCGACTTCTCCAAAGACGAAGATGGAATGACATAGTTCTGGAAGAAGAAAAGATTGATAAAGTAGACAGCCACGAGTGCAAACACGATAGCGTCTACCCACGACATTATGAAACGTGTTGCGCCTTCTTTGTCGCGCCACCATTGCCACTTTATGCGCTTGGTTATGTAAACATCGAAGATAAACGGCAGGACAAGGAGTCCCCACCAACTCTCAATCCAGTAGAGAAAGAGTAGGTACAACACCGCTACGACGACAAACTTGGCCCACTGCACCTTAGGGTTGAGGGTCTTCTTTTCCTTATCGGTCATTGTAGTTGAATTGTTGTTATTAGAATTTGAAGAGATCGCTTGTTGTCAGCAGACCTGAGTGTTGCTGTGTGTATTCGGCTGCAAGCACTGCACCAAGAGCAAATCCCTTACGCGAATGAGCATCGTGAGTGATGTTTATACAATCGGCCTCACTGTCATATATAATAGAATGTATACCAGGAACCTCATCACGGCGAATGCTCTCAATGGCAAGCTGGTCGGCAGCTACATTATTGGTGCCTTCTACAGTACCGTCAGCAAGATGCTGCTCGCCCTTAACCCATGATGTCTTACGGTCAAGATCGTTCACAATCTCCTCTGCAAGAGTGATGGCTGTACCCGACGGAGCATCAAGCTTGTGGATATGATGTGTCTCCTCCATATGTACATCATACTGTGGGAACTGGTTCATAATTTTAGCCAAATAGCGGTTTACAGCAGAGAAGATAGCTACACCGATAGAGAAGTTAGACGCCCAAAACAATGTCTTGCCTTCTTCTGTACACATACGACGAACGTCGTCGCCATGATCCTTCATCCAACCAGTAGAGCCACTTACTACCTTAACACCAGCCTTGAAGGCACGCAAATAGTTGCCATATGCTGCTGTAGGCGATGTAAATTCTATAGCAACGTCTGCTGATGCAAACTCTGGTGAATCGAAATCCTGCTGATTGTCAATGTCGATGATGCTAACAATTTTGTGGCCACGCTCTTTGCAGATAGACTCAATCATCTTGCCCATCTTGCCGTAGCCGATAAGTGCTATGTTCATTGTATTTAAAATTTTTGTCTGTTTATGCTTATGAATATCACTTGCAAAGTTAATTAAAAAGGTTGGTATATTGGGAAAAGCATAGCATTTTTAGACATTTATAATAAAATGTGGCATTAGTTGTTGGTATAAAACGGAAAAAGTGGTATTTTTGCTACCCGATTTTTAAGAAATCATTTACATTTGATAAAAACAATTATGAAAAGAGTTAAGTTTATTTTGGCACTTGCATTTCTCTGCATGTGCACTAGCAGTATTCAGGCACAAAGCATTAAGGACATTCTTGAGGGTGTGGTAAACACCGTTGTTGGCGACAAAGCTACAAACGCTAAATCTATAAAAGGCACATGGAAGTATAGCGGACCAGCTTGCGAATTTGAGAGCGACAACCTGCTTTCCAAGGCTGGCGGCACTGCCGTTACCAACAAAATAAAGAAAAGAGTAGCTCCTATTATGAAGACTCTCGGCATCAACGGCATTGTATACACATTCGACGGCGAAGGCAACTATACATCAAAAATTAAGAAGCACGAGACTAAGGGCACATACGTTTTCAATGAGAAAGACAAGACCATAACCTTTACACCGGCTATTGGTATGCCTTACACAGCATACGTCGTTACTCAAGGCTCGACAATGACTCTTACCTTCAATGCCGACAAGCTGATGAATACATTGAAGACCATATCAAACGCCACATCAAAACTTAGCACAACATCGGCTATTGTAAACAGCATTCTCGGCAGCTACAATGGCATGCGTATTGGTTTTGAGCTAAAGAAATAAAGAAATCTTTAAACAGTAACAAATGGAGCAGTTTCGACGTCGTTACATACGCTACCTAAAACTTGAGCGCAACTACACCGCCAACACTATAGAGGCGTATACCCACGACCTCGACTATCTGCTGAACTTTATGAGGTGCGAGAACCTGAGTGTCTATGACATCAGACTCTCGCACCTCGAAACATTTGCAGCCACTATTCACGAGTTTGGAGTGTCTGCCACAAGTCAGGCACGTATACTTAGTGGTATAAGGGCGTTCTTCCGCTTTCTTGTTCTCGACGGAGTATTGACCGACGACCCTGCAGAGCTGCTTGAGTCACCATCTATAGGCGAACATCTTCCTGAAGTATTGTCAACAGAAGAGGTTGACCGTATGGAGCGCGCAATAGATCTATCTAAATGGGAAGGACAACGCAACCGTGCCATAATAGAAGTACTGTTCTCGTGCGGTCTACGTGTATCCGAGCTTATAAACTTGCGCTTTAGCGACATATCTGTCAAGAATAAGTTTCTGCGCATAGTGGGCAAGGGCGACAAGGAACGTCTTGTACCAATATCTGATACCGCCTTAAACGAGATACAACTATGGCTTTTCGACCGCAACTTGATGAAAGTAAAACCAGGCGAGGACGACTATGTGTTCCTAAATAGGCGCGGTGCTCATCTCACCCGCACCATGATTCTTATTATGATAAAGAATGTTGCCAAAGATGCGGGCATTACCAAGACTGTATCGCCACACACGCTACGCCACTCGTTTGCCACTGCTCTGCTGCAAGGCGGCGCCAACCTTCGTGCCATACAGGAAATGCTTGGACACGAGAATATCAAGACTACACAGATATACACCCACATCGACATCACCACATTGCGCGAAGAGATTCTCAACCATCATCCTCGAAATATGAAGAAAAACAAGGATTGATTAATTACCAAAACAAAAATAACGCCTATTACACTGGAGGGTATACTCCGTGTAATAGGCGTTAAGTATATATATCCTATCCTATTTTATATGGCTTACTTCTGAAGCAAAGCCATAGTGTCCTTAGCAATCATCAACTCCTCGTCGGTAGGAATCACACATACAGTAACCTTTGAATCGGGAGCTGAGATAATAGCCTCCTTGCCACGTACCTTGTTTGCCTCAGCATCCATCTTAACGCCAAGGAACTCAAGATCCGAGCAAGACTCAAGACGAGTACCAATCTGATTCTCTCCTACACCGGCTGTCCATACAATGATGTCTACACCACCCATAGCTGCGGCATAAGCGCCAATGTACTTCTTGATGCGGTAGTTGTACATCTTAAGAGCAAGCTGTGCACGCTCGTTGCCCTCGTTAGCAGCGCTCTCAATCTCACGCATATCCGAAGAAATGCCTGTGATACCGAGTACACCACTCTCCTTATTAAGGAAGTCGGCCATTTCCTGAGGCTTTTTGCCAAGCTTCTCCATAAGGAATGTTACGGCAGAAGGGTCGATATCGCCCGAACGGCTACCCATCATTACGCCGGCAAGCGGAGTGAGACCCATTGATGTGTCTACACACTTACCAAACTTAACGGCTGATACAGAAGCACCATTACCGATGTGGCAGGTGATGATACGCTGTGTTTTGATGTCGCGACCGAGGAACTCGCACACACGCTGTGATACATAACGGTGGCTGGTTCCGTGGAAACCATAACGACGTACATGATACTTCTCGTACAGCTCATAAGGAATAGCGTAGAGATAAGCGTAATCTGGCATTGTGCTGTGGAATGCATTGTCGAACACACATACCTGAGGTGTATTAGGCATAAGTTTATCTACAGCACGCAAGCCCTTAAGGTGTCCTGCATTGTGTACTGGTGCCAGGTCGCAAAGACTTTCTATACCATCCTCTACCGACTTGTCTACTATAACGCTCTTCTCGAAGAGGTCGCCACCCTGCACAATACGATGACCTACAGCATCAATTTCGTCGAGGCTCTTGATAGCACCGAACTCAGGGTTGAGAAGACACTGGAATACGAAGTTAACGCCTTCCTTATGGTCAGGCATGTCGTGCATAATCTTCTTCTTCTCGCCGTTAGGCAGAGTTACTTTTATGAAAGCTTCGTCAAGACCGATACGCTCAACACCGCCAGCAGCGAGCACCGAGTTGTCGTCCATGTTATAGAGCTTATACTTGATGGAAGAACTTCCGCAGTTTAAAACTAATATTTTCATATTTATAAATTATGAGTTTTGAATTACTTCTTTGCGTCCATTGCCTGGCAAGCTGTGATAGCTACCATGTAGTAGATATCGTCTACTGAGCAACCACGAGAAAGGTCGTTCACTGGACGGGCAATACCCTGAAGAATTGGACCAATAGCGATAGCATCGCCAAGACGCTGAACAAGCTTGTAGCTGATATTGCCAACCTCAAGGTTAGGAACGACAAGCACATTGGCATGACCAGCAATAAGGCTGCCTGGTGCCTTCTTCTCGCCTACAGCAGGAACAAGAGCTGCATCAGCCTGCAATTCACCATCGAGCTTAAGCTCAGGAGCCATCTCGTGTGCAAGACGTGTAGCCTCAACCACCTTGTCTACTACCTCATGCTTGGCTGAACCCTTTGTTGAGAAACTAAGCATAGCAACACGTGGGTCCTGAATACCAGCAACCGAACGGGCTGTCTGTGCAGTACATACAGCAATCTGAGCAAGCTGATCGGCTGTAGGAACCGGTGTTACGGCAACGTCGCCCATAACAATGATACCATCGTCGCCATACTGGTGCTCGTGTGTAAGCATAAGCATAGCACCGCTAACACATGTCACGCCAGGAGCACACTTGATAATCTGCAAAGCAGGACGCAGGGTATCGCCTGTTGTGCTTAATGCACCTGAGATCTGACCATCAGCACCCTCTGTCTTGATAATCATGCATCCAAGGTAGAGAGGATTCTTAACAAGCTCACGAGCCTGCTCGATAGTCATGCCCTTCTTCTTGCGAAGCTCGGCAAGAAGCTCTGCATACTCCTCGGCTTTGGGGTTATTAAGCGGATCGACGATAGTAGCCTTGTCGATGTTGTGGAGATTCCACTTTGCGGCAAGCTCTTTTAGTTCGTCGGGGTTGCCGATGAGGATGAGTTCGGCAATACTGTCGGCCAGTACGCGGTCGGCTGCTCTAAGTGTGCGCTCCTCAGTAGCTTCGGGGAGCACAATGCGTTGTTTGTCGCTCTTAGCGCGCGCAACGATGTGTTCAAGTAAATTCATATTAGTTTATAATATAATGTTGATTTGTTTCGTTTTGTCACATTGACTTTGCAAAATTAGTAAAAATAAATGAGCTACGTACCACGCAGCTCATTTATTTTTCAATTGATATATCGCAAGTTGCTAAAATCCTCGTTTTAGCACACAATCAGTCTATAAAATGCTCTCTGCCATGGCTTTTCCCAGAGCCTCGCAAGCCTTTCGTGTTTCTTCGCTAAGGCTTTGCTTTATCTCTGCCGGTTCGCCTACGAGTTCAAATTTTGCTGTTGTCTCGTTCCATTCCTTTATCTTCTTAACGGCCTGGCCTGCCCATGTGCACGAGCCGAATATTCCAAGCTTGCGACCCTTTATGTTGCGTCCGCCTATCTCGGATAGCAGACTCTCCATCTGTGGATACAGACCATTGTTATAGGTTGGAGCACCAAGCACCATAGCGTTATACTTGAAGATATCGCTCAGTATATACGAGTGGTTGGTGCGCGACACGTCGTGCATAACTATATTCTTAACGCCTGCCTCGCTTGCAGCACGTGCTATAACCTCTGCAGCACGCTCGGTGTTGCCGTACATAGAACCATAGCAGATAACGAGTCCTGGCTGCTCTGCATTATATAAGCTTAGGCGATTGTACTCGGCCATAACGCGCTCAATATACTCATGCCATACAGGTCCGTGTGTTGAGCATATATAGTCTATCTGCACACCTGATAGTTTTTTCAAAGCCTGCTGCACGGGTACACCATACTTGCCTACAATATTAGAATAATAGCGACGCATCTCGTCCCAATATATGTCACAGTTCATATGCGAGTCGACAAAGGCTCCATTCAGTGCGCCAAAGCACCCGAAGGCATCACCTGCGAACAGAGTGTGCGTTGTTTGGTCGAGTGTAACCATTGTCTCTGGCCAGTGCACCATAGGTATTAGCACAAACTGCAGCTCATGCTTACCCAGACTAAGCGTATCGCCATTCTTTACTTCCAATATCTCGCTTGCATCCTCGCCCACATGATAGTATCCGCGCATCATATCGAACGTCTTCTTGTTTCCAACAATACGTGCACCAGGATAGTATTGCTTGATAAGAGCAAGCGAGCCACTATGGTCGGGTTCCATGTGATTCACAATGATATAATCGATTTGACGGTCGCCAATCACCTGACGGATATTGTCGAGATACTGCGGAAAGAAGTCGGCCTCAACAGTATCTACGAGTGCTATCTTCTCGTCGTTGATGATGTATGAGTTGTAGCTCACACCGTAAGGCAATGGCCACAGACCTTCGAATATATCCTTGTGTCGGTCGTTTACGCCAACATAGTGGATGTTGGATGTAATTTCTGTATTCATAATTGTTTCAAGTTTTTTTTATGATTTTGTACTTGTTCGTTTTTATACTTCAATGCTGTTACGTATTGGCTTCGTTATTGTGCCACTCAATTCCTTGTTTTCAGGCTCTCGCCAAAATCCTTGGATATATAGTTGAATATGTCCTTGCAGCAATCGGCAGCAAACTCCATGGCACAGTCTATCAGCTTATCCCATGTGCTCTCATTAAGTCCGCGCTCTATATCAGCCCTTGTTACACCATATTTAATAAGGCCATACACCAGTCCGGCATTAAAGTTGTCGCCGGCACCTATCGTACTAACAGTGTCGATGTGCTGTACTGGATATTCCTTTTTAAAGCCACCATCCGACAAAACTGTTACGGGCTGTGCACCGTCGGTATATACAAGGCGCTTGCAGTAGAACGATGTGTCAGCCCTATACACACGCTCAGCGGTGTCCTTATGATAAATCTCGTTGAAGTCGTCACGCGAACCTCTCACTATATCAGCATACTCAAGGTTCTCTATAAGATTAGGTGTTATCTTCATCACATCATTACGATGTGCAGGACGGAAGTTTACGTCGTAATAGATGATAGCGCCACGACTGCGTGCCAGCTCAAGCAATCCCAGTACTTGGTTGCGCATTGCCGGATTAACGGCATAAAACGAACCGAACACCACAATATCGTCGGCATTAATATCAGGATAGACAAAGTCGGCGTGGTTGATATTTGTGTCGCGGTAGAACACATAGTCGGCATTGTTGTCGCTGTCGAGAAAGGCTAACGATATTGGCGACTTGCTTTCCATACACACATTAATGCCCGATGTATCTACATTGTTGTCCTTAAGAAACTGTCGTACATGCTCGCCCACCCTATCATCGCCTGTCTCTGAAAGGAATGTAACATTCACACCGGCTCGTCCCAACGACACTATTCCATTGAATGTAGAGCCTCCTGGTACTGCTTCTGTAGGCTTGCCGTTCTTGAAGATAATGTCGAGCACGGTCTCTCCTATACCTATTACTTTTCGCATATAATTTATCTTTCTTTTTCTTATCAGTTTTGACGGGTGCAAATATCTGAATTTTTCGTGAAAGAACAAAGAGTTGGGAGCGTTAATTTTTTGTGCAAAGCGAGCCTTGTACCGCCTGCATCACTCTAAGCCAGTTGCCACCCCATATCTTTGCCATATCCTCTTCAGAGAACTTATGGCGCAACAGTGCCTTGGTAAAGTTTATCAGCTCTGATGCATTGGCAAGTCCAGGCACACCACCATCGCCATCGAAGTCGGTACCCAAGCCTACATGATCGATGCCCATAATATCTACGGCATGGCACAAATGCCTTATTGCGTCGTCTATGCAAGCCTTGCCATCGGTGCGTAGGAAACCGTTGTATATAGTTACCTGGCATACACCTCCCTTTGCTGCAAGAGCCCGCATCTGGTCATCGGTAATGTTGCGCGGCACATCGCACAAAGCCTTGGTGTTGGAGTGAGAGCACACGATAGGTGTCTTAGATATCTCAAGAGCGTCATAGAAGGATCTCTCGCTGGCATGACTAAGGTCTACCATCAGTCCAAGCCTATTCATCTCGTGTATAACCTTCTCGCCAAACTGCGACACACCGCCATATGTATTAACCGAGTTGCGTGCCGAGTCGCATATCTGATTGTCTCCATTATGGCACAATGTGATATACACGATGCCACGTTTGGCAAAGTGCTCCACATTCTTCAAGTCATCTTCTATAGCCAGTCCGTTCTCAATACCAATCATAACCGACTTCTTTCCTGCCCGCTTGTTGGCTTCAAGCTCTGCCCTATTGCGAGCCAAAGCCACATAATCGGAATGTGCAAGCACCGTCTCGTCTATCTTGTCGAATATAAGGTCGGCATAAGCACGCGGTCCATCCACATCAAACGGAGCTATGTCTACAAAGTGTTCGCCCTCTTTAGGCTGTGGCAGATAAGCCACCATAGTTACAGCATCCGTACCTCCATCGCGCATCTTATGCAAGTCGTAGCATATACGCGGGTCGCGATGGTCGAAATCAATATTTCTCGGAAAGAACATAGGTGTGTCGCAATGCGAGTCGATGGTAAGGTTGCGACTGTGAAAACGTCGTGCCTCTTTCATTATGCCCGCCTCGTCAACAAGCCATTTAAACAGCGGCTGACCATCCTTGCCTAACCATTCGGGATGCCATTGCACGCCCAATATAGCCTTATGCTCGTTGCTCTCTACTGCCTCAATCACTTTATCGGCCGACATAGCCGATACACGCAGATGTTCGCCTACCTTGTCCACAGCCTGATGGTGGAACGAGTTGACAAACATTACGTCGTTGGGATACATGTCTCTAAGCAGGCTACCCTCCTCTATGTGTATGCTGTGAGTAGGTTCCTCGCGGTCGGCATCCTGCGAATGTTTAATCCTGTTATCGGTCATAGGCAGATCTTGCTCGATATGTCCGTCAAGAGCAATAGCAAGAGTCTGCATACCACGGCAAATGCCCAGTATAGGCAACTGTCTATGATATGCATATCGTGTAATCATAAGTTCGGGCAGGTCGCGTTCTCTATTTATATGATGCAATCCTGGTGCGGGCTCGTCGCCGTGCCACAGAGGGTTGAAATCGGCACCTCCGGTAAGTAGCAAAGCATCTATCTGGTCGAGTGTAGACAATATAACGTCGTTATTGTTTACGGGTGGAATAAGCAACGGAGTGCCTCCCGCCTCCACTATCTGCCGATAGTAAGCCGATCGCAATGTGGCATCTATGCCCTCATAATTTGTAGTTATGCCCACAACCGGGCGATTTGGAATGCGTGGAGCATTGCAGTCAAGTTCGTTGAAATGTTCGTGTAGACGATATGATTCCATAATATATATGTATAAACCAAACGCCCTGTAAGGGCAAAAGCGTTTTTCTCAATGCTTTTGCTCTTACAAGGCGTCTTCATTGTTGTTACCTTCTCTAATTATTAGTCCTCTAAATCCTCGAGGTGTACTGGTATCTCTCGTTTGATGCTTTGGTCGAGCGAAATAAGTGTCTCAGTTGAGACAACGCCTGGAATCATCTGCATCTTGTTGTTGAGCAAGTCCATAAGCTGCTCGTTGTCGCGTGCGTATACCTTCAGAAGCATAGTGTAAGGACCGGTTGTGAAATGGCACTCCACAATCTCAGGAATATCCTGCAACTTCTCCACAACATCCTTGTACATGTTGCCACGCTCAAGATTCATGCCCACATATGTGCATGTGTTGTAGCCAATGCTCTTAGGATTAACGTCGAAACCGCTACCAGTTATCACACCACCTGCTATAAGGTGCTGCACACGCTGATGTATAGCTGCGCGAGACACGCCACATTCGGCTGCCACGTCTTTAAATGGGATTCGTGCATTCTTAGAAAGAATACTAAGAATCTTTTTGTCAAGTTTGTCTATCTTATCCATTTTTATTGTTGATTTTCTTTAAAGACTTGTTTTAAGATTACATTATGTCAGCAAATTTAGGCAATATATTTGACACAAACAACAATTTGCCCTATTTTTTTTGATTTTTTTGGCATTGTGGTATCATTATTTTGGTTTTTAAATGAATTGTGTGGCACTAAATCCACTTATTGCTACTTACAAAAATACTTATACGCGCATAAGTATACATTATTGTTACTAAAATATTACAAATCTATTTATAATTATACATTTTAACATTACCGCTCGTATAATTATACGATATTATGTGTATCTTTGCATGCCCCTATGATAATTTGTACAAGCAACCTATAATATAATACTTATCAGAATATAATACATCATCAGGATATGGCATACAGAAAGATAACAGCCGCCGAGGGTGCGGCAATGATTAATGACGGAGAAAACATCGGATTCAGCGGTTTTACACCTAATGGCGTGCCCAAGGCTGTAATTCGCGAATTGTCCAAACGTGCTATTGCAGAACACGATGCGGGTAAACCTTTTAAGGTAGGTATCCTCACCGGCGCGTCGTCATGCCAAAGTTTGGAGGGCGACTTTGCTAATGCCAATGCCATTAAGTTCCGTGCTCCGTTCTCTACAAATGCCGATTTCCGCCGTCATGCCAATCTTGGCGAGATCGACTATGAAGATATGCACCTTGGACATATGGCAGAGCGATTGCGCCGTGGATTCTATGGCGACATCGACTGGGCTATTATCGAGGTGTCGGCAATTGAGGATGCGGGCGACAAGCTGCGAATATTCCTGACCTCAGCAGACGGCATAGTGCCCACAATTGTGCGCCTTGCCAAACGTGTTATACTTGAGCTAAACACCTTTCATGACCCACGTGTACGTTATCTGCACGACGAGTACGAGTGTGCCGAATATCCATATCGCCAGCCCATACCACTGTTGGCAGTGGGCGGACGCATTGGTAAGGAGTATCTCGAACTTGACCCTTCCAAACTTGTAGGCGTGGTAGAATGCTGTATTCCAGAGGAAGCACGCTCGTTCAAGGCTGTAACACCCGAGACCGAAGCTATAGGCAACCATGTGGTAGATTTCTTCCTCAACGATATAAAGAAAGGACATATTCCACCATCTATGTTCCCTATCCAAAGCGGTGTAGGTGTTACAGGCAACGCTGTTATGCGTGCCATAGGCAACAACGCTCAGCTGCCTAAGCTCGAGGTATTCTCGGAGGTTGTGCAGGATGCCATTATAGACATGATGCTTGAGGACAAGATTGCACATGCCTCGGTTGCTGCCATGACTGTGAGCAACGAGTGTCTGCGCAAGGTTTACGACAATATCGACTTCTTCAAGTCGCGCATAACGCTGCGCCCAAGCGAGCTTAGCAACTCGGCCGAACTTATCCATCGCTTTGGCGTAATAGCAATGAACACAGCCCTTGAATGCGACATCTACGGCAACGAGAATTCTTCGCATGTGTGCGGATCTAAGCTTATGAACGGTATAGGTGGATCGTGCGACTACGAGCGCAACGGTTCGATAAGCATATTCTACACGCCTTCCACTGCCAAGAACGGTTGTATAAGTGCCATTGTGCCACAGTGTTGCCACATCGACTCAACAGAACACGATGTAGACGTTATAATAACCGAGCAGGGTATTGCCGACCTTCGCGGCAAAGGTCCGGCACGTCGTGCAGAGGAAATAATAGAGAATTGCGCACATCCCGATTATCGTCCGCTTCTGCGCGAATATCAGCGCATTGCATCTAAAGGACACGAGCCTTGCGCATTGCGTGCGGCGTTTGCCTTCCACGATACTTTAGTGAACAAGGGAGACATGAGACTGACCGACTTTGGCGAATATATGTAAAGACCAAATAACAAAAAAAGTGTATAGTAAATCAGGAAAAGACAGTAATATATATTAAATGATAAAGTAATATATATTAAATGGCAAAGTAATATATATTAAATGGCAAAGTAATATATATTCTCCCTTCCTCCGTGAAAGAGGGAAGGGAGAATATACCGTTCAGCCAATTGGCAGAACGGCTATAGCAATTCTGGCAATTCAAACAACTTGGTAGAGTTGCTGCCTTTTACAAGAATATATTTTCCATGTGGCTTGTCGGCTGCAATTGCCTCCTTAACCTGCTCCACATTGTCGAACAGACAGAACGACTGCGGTGTGTCACAATGCTCAAACTCGGCACCTACGAGCCAAACTGTCTCTATATCCAATGCTTTAAGCATATCCACAATTTTCTGATGCTCGTCGTGACTAACCACTCCAAGCTCTTTCATATCACCAATAATCACCATTTTGTGCTCGGCCTTGATCTGGGCAAAGTTGTCTAATGCCGCAGCCATACTTGTTGGGTTGGCGTTGTAGGCATCTACTATAAGTCGGTTGTCCTTGGTCTGCTCAAACTGCGAGCGGTTGTTTGAAGGCACATATCCAGATAGAGCATGATTTATCTGCTGTGCGCTCACGCCGAAGTATAGGCCTATAGTGGCGGCAGCAAGCATATTTGCAATATTGTATGTTCCTATAAGATGGGTGTTCACACCGTACCATGTGGCGTCTGCCTCAGATTTCCACTCAAAGTTGAGTGTAGGCTCGCACCCCGTAATACGTCCTTGCACATACAGATTGTCGGCATCGGCACATCCATAGCGCACAAGGCGCAATCCGTTGGCAATACTGTTGAGATGAGGATTATCATTATCTATAAATACCGCGCGCTCTGGCTGCACGGGCGCATTATTGGTTGCAGAAGCAAAACGATTCTCTCTCATAAAGTCGTATAACTCGCCCTTGGTGCGAATAACACCCTCAAACGAGCCGAAACCTTGCAAATGGGCACGACCTACATTTGTAATTATTGCATAGTCGGGCTCAACTATGTCTACCAAGGTCTTTATATCGCCAGGATGAGATGCTCCCATCTCCACCACAGCAACCTCATGCTCAGGCTTAAGGCGAAGCAACGTCTTAGGCACTCCAATATCATTGTTGAAGTTGCCTGCTGTATATAGCACATTGTACTTTTCCTGAAGCACGGCAGCTGTAAGTTCCTTGGTTGTAGTCTTGCCGTTGGTTCCGGTTATGCCTATAATGCGGGTACCGAGAGTGCGACGATGCATCAATGCAAGTTGTTGCAAAGTATGCAGACAATCGTCAACGAGCAGACAGCGAGGGTCTGTGGCATACTCACTCTCGTCCACTATTGCATAGGCGCAGCCTTTATCAAGGGCTACAGAAGCAAACTTATTGCCATTGAATGATGCGCCTTTAAGGGCGAAGAACAACGAGCCGGCAGGACAGTCGCGACTATCTGTAGTTACGACGGGATGCTCGGTGAAGATTTTGTATAATTCGGATATTTCCATATTACTTGGGTTTATTGTGTGCAAAGGTAGTTATTTTTATATACTTTTTATTTGGTCGTCTCGTTTTTTATTGCGTAATTTGCCATACGATTACAAATAAAAGAAACAAAATGAAATATACAATAAATGTAAGAGGCCAACTTGTAGACCTTTCAAGCCCAGTGGTAATGGGCATACTAAATGCGACACCCGACTCGTTCTACTCGGGTAGCCGCAAGCAGACAGAGACTGAGATAGCCGACCGTGCCAACCAAATTATTGCCGAGGGCGGAAAGATAATAGATGTGGGAGCATTCTCTACACGTCCGGGCGCCGAAGTTGTAAGTGTGGAGGAAGAGACACAGCGTCTTAAGCGTGCACTTGCCATAGTACGACGCGAGCAACCCGACGCTATTGTATCGGTAGACACATATCGTCCATTGGTTGCACGCCAATGTGTGGAGGAGTTTGGTGCCGATATTATAAACGATGTGTCGGAAGGCGGACTGACAGGTATTGTGGGTCAAGAGATACACGAGGAAGGTGATATGTTTGAGACTGTGGCTGACTTGCGCGTACCTTATATATTAATGTCGGTGCAACCTACGCTTAAGAAGATGATGATGAACTTTGCCGCCGAGGTGCAACGTCTGCGCGACTTGGGTGCCAAGGATATAATACTCGACCCGGGCTACGGTTTCGGCAAGACACTTAATCAGAACTACGAGATACTGAACGAGGCAGAGCGTCTGCAAGAGCTCGAATTGCCTATCCTCGTAGGCATATCACGCAAGAGTATGATATACCGTCTTATCGGCGGCGACCCAACTACATCGCTCAACGGAACAACCGTGCTCAACACCATATCGCTGATGAAGGGTGCATCCATATTGCGTGTGCATGATGTGAAGGAGGCTGTGGAAGTGTGCCAAATGGCATGCAAACTCCAAGCACCAAATTCGTAACCCCAAAAATCGTAATTCCTAATTCGTAATTCTTAACTCATCATATGTTTGACTTTGGAATAAAAGACATAATCGACGTTTTTCTCGTCGCCTTGATGCTTTACTACATCTACCGATTGATGAAGGAGAGCCGTTCGCTCAACGTCTTCATCGGCATCATAGTATTTGTGCTGGTGTGGCTCTTTGTTAGTCAGGTGCTGGAGATGCGCTTGCTTGGAGCCATTATGGACAAGTTGGTAAGCGTAGGTGTAATAGGCCTCATCGTATTGTTTCAAGAAGAGATACGACGCTTTTTGTATTCGTTGGGCGCGCATCAGAGATTCCAATCCATTATGCGTTTCTTCTTTATGGGCAGCAAGTCGAAGTCGACTGTAGACAAGGAGACTATCATGCCTATCGTTATGGCATGTATGGACATGTCGAGAGGCAAGGTGGGAGCGCTCATCGTAATAGAGCGTGGCTTGCGACTTGACGACATCGTAGACACGGGCGACCTTATCGACGCACGCATTAACCAACGACTCATTGAGAACATCTTCTTCAAGAACTCGCCATTGCACGATGGTGCCATGATTATTTCTGGCAAGCGCATTCGGGCAGCTGGATGTATTCTGCCGGTATCACACAACCATGACATACCTAAAGAATTAGGTCTGCGCCACCGTGCCGCGCTCGGCATCTCGCAAGATAGCGATTGTATTGCCATTGTTGTGTCTGAGGAGACCGGAGGTATTAGCGTTGCCATAAAGGGACAATTCCAATTGAGACTGTCGGCAGAGAAGCTGGAGAATATTTTGTCAAAGGAAATGAACTTCTAAAAATATATATCCCAATCATATGCTTAATCCGCAATATTTTGCGTAACTTTGCACTCGAATTCAGGATTTTTATTTTACGAGAAGCTACCTGATGTCTTCGTTCAAGTTGTTTTGTCCTAACGACATCCTCTTGTTGCATGGCTGGGGAAGACTATGGAGTAGCGTCGGATATTATTTTGATTCACCCCTATCCACATTTTTAAAACAACATTTTAGATTGAAGACATTTGAAGAATTGGGCGTAAGCGAAGAGATTCGTCGCGCCATCGAAGAGTTGGGCTTTGAACATCCAATGCCCGTACAGGAAGAAGTAATACCTTATTTGTTAGGCAATGGCAACGACGTAATTGCGCTTGCACAAACCGGAACTGGCAAAACTGCCGCCTTTGGTATACCTCTACTACAACGTACAGATCCTAATAGCCGCACCACTCAGGCTATTGTCATATCGCCTACACGCGAGCTTTGTCTACAGATAGCCGACGACCTTAAGTCGTTTGCCAAGTATATCAAGGGCATCAACATCGTGGCTGTATATGGCGGAACATCAATCATCAACCAGATTCATGCACTTAAGCACGGTGCGCAAATTATCGTGGCCACTCCTGGACGCCTTATTGACCTTATGCATCGCGGCGCTGCCAAGCTTGACAATGTACAGAACGTTGTGCTGGACGAGGCAGATGAGATGCTTAACATGGGATTCTCTGACAGCATTAACGAGATATTCGAGTCGGTTCCTACCGACCGTAACACGCTGCTCTTCTCTGCCACAATGAGCAAGGAGATTGAGAAGATTGCCAAGGGCTACCTGCACGATTATAAGGAGATTATAGTTGGTTCGCGCAACGAGGGTGCCGAGAACGTTAACCACATATATTATATGGTCAATGCCAAGGACAAGTATCTTGCCCTTAAGCGCATTGTGGACTATTATCCACGCATATACGGCATCGTGTTCTGCCGCACAAAGGCCGAGACACAAGAGGTTGCCGACAAGCTTATACGCGATGGCTATAATGCCGAACCGCTACATGGCGACCTATCGCAGCAACAACGCGATATTACTATGCAAAAGTTCCGCCAACATATCACACAATTGCTTGTTGCTACTGATGTTGCAGCACGTGGCTTGGATGTTGACGACCTGACACACGTTATCAACTATGGTATGCCTGGCGATACCGAAAGCTATACACACCGTTCTGGCCGTACTGGACGTGCAGGAAAGAAGGGTACATCTATCTCTATTATACATACCAAGGAGAAGGGACGTGTGCGCGAGGTAGAAAAGATTATAGGCAAGCAGTTTGTTGACGGTACGCTGCCTACACCTCAAGAGATATGCTCTAAGCAGCTGTTCAAGGCTATAGACGAGATTGAGAAGGTGGACGTTGACGAGGACCAGATTGCCCCGTTCATGGAGGATATCAACCGCCACTTCGAGTTCTACGACAAGGAGGATATATTGAAGAAGATTGTGTCGTTGGAGTTTGGCAAGTTCCTCAACTATTATGCCAACGCTCCCGAGATTGTTAAGCCTTCTACATCACGCGACCGCTCCGACCGCAAGTCAGGTTCTGCAAAGCGCGAGAAGCGAGCTCCAGAGAGTGGATATCGCCGCCTATTTATCAATCTTGGTAAAGATGATGGTTTCTATCCAGGCGAGGTTATGCAGTTCATAAACCGTAATGTACACGGCCGTCAAGATGTAGGACACATCGATCTCTTAGCGCGTATATCGTATATAGAGGTACCTGAAGAGGATGCAGATAAAGTGATGCGCGCACTCAATGGCGCTTCTTATCGCAACCGCACCGTACGTTGCAACGATGCTGATGATACTAATGCTGCCGCTGGAGAAGGCAAGCGTGGTGGCTCGCGTCGCTCTGACCGTAACAGTGCAAAGCGATCTGATGACAACAGACGTTCAGCAAGACGTAATGATAACAGCGATTTTGCTCCATACGAAAAGCGATCTAAGCGTCGCAATGAGGACGAAGGACGCAACCGTTCGCAACGTAGCAAGCGTGGTGCATCAAGATATGAGAGTGGTAGACAAGACGACTGGCGCCAGTTTATCAATAATCCTGACATCAAGTTGGTAGGCGAAGAACCTGACTTCTCTGAAGAGGGATGGGCTCGCCGCAAGCCTAAAAAGAAGTAAGGGATAAGGCTCTTTATCGACGCCGATTAAAAGACCTGCGTATTAAACATATATTATACAAATAAGGCATTAACGCTTATTACACTTGAAAAAAACGTGTAATTGACGTTAATGCCTTATTTCGTATAATGGACTAAACTTCAGCCACAATATTATCGCTTCATTATCTTCTTCGTAACACAACCCTTATCGGTACGTACTTTCAGTACATACACACCAGGCTGCAAGTTTTGTGTATCGACAGAGGCATCGACACCGCCGTTAGCCACAAGACTGCCGTCAACATTATATATACTGTACGAGAGTATGCGACCATTCAAAGTAGCATCAGATGCAATGTTGTCGATGCCTGTCTTGGTGCCAATGTTTATTATGCGATAGTAATTGTCGCAACCACCAACAGCCTTTTCTACACCACTCTCCTTAGTCTCCACAATGAGCATATATGTACCTTCGGCCACGGAAGGCTTGTAGTTGAACGCAAGCTTTACATCCTCACCAGCCTTAAGAGACTTGCTTGCCATTGTAACAATCTCTCCACTCTTGTTGGTAAGCTGGCGTACACGCACGTATATAGTGCCCGTGAAATTCTTCTGAGCATGCAATGTAACACTGCCTGGCGTCTTCTCGCCTATGATAAGCCATGACGGCATCTGTGTGTCGGTAACGCTAAGACTAAGCTCAGGATTTTCTTCCACAGTTATGTATGTAGGCGAAGTGTAGTTGTCGATAACAAGCTCCTTGCCATCAGCATCAACACCGCTGAACCAAACCTCGTATGTACCAGGATCGACCACCATTCGACGATAGAACTGTACATTTGCATCCTTGCCCTTGTCCAAGGTAACGTTAGTCTGTAGGAAAACAAAGTCGCGGTCGACATTGTTTACATCGCGCATATGAGCCACAATACCAGCAGTACCAGCCACGCCGTAGTTGCGCACATTAACAGCCATCAGCACATCATCACCTTGCAGGGCTTTCTTCTCTCCATCCTTATTCTGCCATACCACTGGAGTTGTGGCACGCAGCACTGGCTTGTCAGAAGCAGAGACTATCTCCATACAAGCACGTCCTACAGCAGAATCATCAAATGGATAATCGGCAAAGCCCTTCTCATAAGCAGTCACCTCATATCTGCCAGGCTTCAGTTTCTCGTCCACATCAACAAGCAATTGCAACAATGCCTCGCTCTCATCATATACACTAACCGATGCAGACGACTCGCCATACATAGCAGGATTGTCAATAGACTGGAAACGTATCACTACATTCTTTAGTCGGATGTCTGTACTGTTGTTGCGTACATGTGCCGTAATAAGAGCCTTGCCTCCGGCATGCAAGGTGCCGTCAGACTTTAACTGTTCCAACAGAGTTACATTAGGCTTGATGGCATGTATACCAATAATTGTACCCTTACCACCACTTACAGTCATGTCGGCATAACGTGGAAGTCCGCTGTAATGGCGTAATACTTGCCATGTATTGGCATCCTTAGCCTTGAAGGCAAAGCGCACCTCATAGTCGCCATCTGCTAATCCGTCAACCTTTAACGGGATATCGCGCATTGTTACACTTGTTGTACCCGAATTGCCGTTCTTGTATGCAGCCACACTTACACTCTCCTCCTTAAGCACACTAAGCACCTTTGCGTCCTTGGTTACTACAGCAGCCAATGTGCCGTTGAATGCCTCAGGAACAAGATTTTCAAGATATGTCATCAACGTGAATGTGTTGCCTGTAGGTATGATACTCAGACGTGTTGGTCCGTAGAGTGGCCATAAAGTATCATCGGTGCTTGTTGTAGGTGGCTGAATACCTATGACCATCTCTTGGTCGAGATTGTAACCACCGCTGCCGCCACCTTCGCCAAGATCGTCAGGATTAAGACGATTGATAAGGAAGAAACCATTGCTCTTGCCATACCATCCCCAATTGATGTGCACATAACCATTAGAGTCGTAGCCATCTGCCACAAAAGCATGAACGCCACTACCCGCATCGCTTGCTCCACCATAATATACTGGACGTCCGGCGTCAAGCTCATTGCGCATTATGTCCATCCATTCTGAAGTGGAATAGTAGCTACGCTTAAGCATTGTGGTACGCTTATCGTAGCCAAAGTAGTTCTTCAATGCAGCCGGCACGAGCATAGGCACAGCACCACTGCCAGCCTTTTCGTACTCCATCTCAACTGCTACACCAAACTGGGCAGCAAGTGTAGCTACTGCTTTGGTTTGCGCTGGGGCGAACGATGTATCTCCTTTAGGATATGCCTCAAGCATATTAGCCCAATCGTATGTTGTAGAACCAAAGTCGGCAGAAAGTGTCATTCCCTTTGCGGTATAAGTTTTCTCGCCTGTTCCGTGCTTTGGATACTTCCAAAAACGCATAATCTGTGTAGCAGCAGTAGCCACACATCCCGTATAATAGTGTACCGTCTTGCCAGCATCGGTATATGTAGGACACTGGAGGTTGAATGGATAATCCTGTCCCCACTCTATCTTGTCAAGTAGAGGAGCCACCACAACATTGCTTTCGGCTTCGACCGATTGTGATTTGGCTACAAGATTAGGATTAGCCCAATAAGTCTCAACATATCGGGCATATTGTTGCATCCATTGGCGCACATTGTCAGGAGCATCGTCTATGGAGAATGTACCTTTATCCGAATAGCCAAGTACAGTGGCAAAGCGGTCCTCACCGCTGACAATGACGAAACCACCATTAGAGGCAGTTGAGTTGAACACATAGTAAGGCTGGACATCTGTGCCAGCAACGTTCTTGGCTTTAGCAGCATTGGTCTTTAAAAGACGAAAGGGCACAACAGCGTTGCGCCCTTTCTGCATGAAACTCTTTGCAATGCGTTCTGCCTCAGCACGATTTACTGGAGAGGCAGAAGCATTGTAAGTGGTAAGACCAAGCAGAAGCGCCATAAATAGTTTCTGCTTATTCATATTGTTCTTATTATTTTCTATGTTTTATTTTGCTACCTTATAAGCTTTGCCAGCCACCTTTACAATGACTACACGCTCGGCTGTGTCGATAGTATTTACACCTGCCTTAGCGGCAATATTGGCAATGAGGTTTCCACCAAGGCTGTATACTGCTACAGGAGCATCGGCTGACAATGTAACTACAACCTTGCCACCCTGAACTGCTACATTGGCTGATGCCTGAGCTGGAGCAAGGCTTATACTTGTTGCCGCATCGTATACTACATTTACAGTATTAGATGGAACAGAGTATATGTCTACAATCTCGCTGTCGCTTGATACAGTCTCGCCTACAGCCTCAACAACATAATAGTAAGCGTTGCTCTTGTTGGCAAGATCGGCATCGAATGTGCAACTTGTACCTTCAATTTTCTCCTTTGTCTCAACAAGTTGGGTATAGCTTTCGCCAGCGGCAAGCTTCTGTGCAACGGCAATATTGTCGATGAAGAGTTTATTATTACCACCATAAACAATCTCTACATACGACTCCTTTGTGCCCTTTGTAAACTCTACTGTATAATCCTTGAAACCTTGCTCAAGTGTAACGGTCTTTGTCTCAACTGGAGTTTCGGTATTGCCGTCATAAAGATTGAATGTAACCTTGTATCCGGCATAATATCTACCGTATGCGCCTTCAGCCATATTAATGTTTACACTAAATGCACCATTAGCCAAAGCAAGATCGAGGGCAGGAGTGCGCACAAGACCATTGCCAGAGTATGGTGACAGAGCCAAATAGCCATTTGCAAAAGCAGGATTCTCGGTATACCAACCTGGCGTATTGGTATAATCGTTGAGATAACCAGAAAGGAGTCCGAACTCTATAGACTCAAGAGAACCTAATGTAATCTTAGAGAAATCCTCGGTTATAACATTTACAGTTGCGTCTTCAGCAAGTGTCTTTGTACAATACAATGAGGCATTATAGCTCTTAGCCTCGGCTACGGCTTCCCAGTTGGCTGTAAACGATGTAGCAGTAACATCAGTAGCAGGCAAAGCCTTAGGAGCAGCTATGCTCTCCAACACCTTAATAACCTTTATCTCCTTCGAATAGTCGGAAACCACACCATTGGCATTACGTGCACGTACCTGGAAATAGTAGGTAGTGTTAGCGTCAAGACCCGTAACCTTGCGTGTAATAGTTGTTTGATATGCCGATGAAGATTTAACCTCCTCATCGTGTAATACATAGTTCTTGTCGCCATTTTCTGCCTTAGAATATACATCAAGTAGGTATACGCTTGCGGCTGCAGCCTTGTCCCACTTGGCTGTAAACGATGTGCCATCGGCCTGAGAAGGCTGCATAGCTTCAGGAACACCTACAAGCGAAGCTCCTGTCTCTGCCTTAATCTCATCTATTAAGTAGCCACCCATTATGGATGTTATTGTTATCTGTGTACTTGACTTGCCTCCATCAAGCACAATAGCAACATCTTTCCATCCATCGCCATCGATAAGAACATTCTTGGTTGTACTGTAACCAACCTTTACAGTAAAGTAAGAACCATAACTGTCCTTGCTCTTTACACGCATTGAAAGTTTGAAGATACCGCTGTTGGCAGAGAGGTTGTAATAGCTTGTCTGCAATTTGCCACCGTCTTCAATAAGAAGTTTGCCGCCTGCCTCGTAAACCTTAGAACCATTCCAACCTATTGTTTTCTTGAGCTTGCCAGTATATCCAGAGATATCTGTCGTGCCTGGAGCATCCTCCGAACCTTCAGTAAAGGCATCGAAGTTCTCACTGAAAACTGTAGTGAGTTCGTCGTTATTGTCCTGAGCATAACTGAACAGAGCAAACACTGTGGCAAAAAGTGCCGATAAGAGTAGTCGTTTTGTCATATAATAAAGGGTTTAATTTAAAAAAAAATCGAAATTAACACTTCGTATCATTTATAAGCGAATAGGTTGCAAATATACAAAGAATATTCAAAACACCTATTATGTTTGTATTTTTTAATACTTAAAATAATATATTTGTTTGAAATCGAAACATATATTGTTTGACGAGACAAGCATGGCGAAAGAATAACCGATTATTTACAACCCTATAGACAGCCATAACAGCATAATATTCGATAAATTGACACACTACGGCAATGTTTATAGCGCGTTAATTTTCTGTTTCCAATTTATTGATGTACTTTTGCAAATTAATATATATACATCATTAATATACAGGCAAAACATCATAGACAATGGTACTATACTACATTTGGATAGCCTTCTTCCTCATAGCCTTCGTCATCGCAACGGTACGATTGGTGTTTATGGGCGATGTTGAGGTATTTCCGGCAATAATGAACTCTACATTCGATTCATCTAAGGCAGCATTCGAGATATCACTCGGACTTACTGGTGTGCTGTCTTTATGGCTCGGTATAATGAAGATAGGTGAGAAAGGAGGCGTGGTGAATGTATTGGCAAAGGTACTGTCGCCAGTATTCACACGTCTGTTTCCTGATATTCCGAAGGGACATCCAGTAACTGGTAGTATCTTCATGAATGTGGCTGCCAATATGCTTGGATTAGACAACGCTGCCACACCACTTGGTCTGAGGGCTATGGAGCAATTGCAAGAACTTAACACTAAGAAGGATACTGCAACAAACCCAATGATTATGTTCCTCGTGCTCAACACATCAGGACTAACATTGATACCTGTCTCCATAATGGTATATCGTGCACAGATGGGTGCAGCACAACCTACCGATATATTTGTACCAATATTGCTCGCAACATTCTTCTCTACATTGGCGGGCATTGTGGTTACATCTATATACCAACGCATCAATCTCTTAAACCGCACAATGCTCCTTACCTTAGGAGGTATGTCGGCTGTGGTGGCTGGTATTATATGGGGATTTGCACAGATGGACAAAGCACAGATGAATGTTGTCAGCACATCGGTGGCTAATATCTTGCTGATGCTAATAATTGTGGTGTTTATCCTTGCTGGAATGAGGAAGAAGCTTAACGTGTACGACGCTTTTATAGAAGGAGCAAAAGAAGGATTCACAACTGCCGTGCGCATCATTCCCTATCTCGTGGCTATACTTGTGGGCATAGGTGTATTCAGAGCTTCGGGAGCTATGGATATGCTTATAGATGGCATTAAGTGGCTTGTATCTACCCTTGGCGGCAATACCGACTTTGTAGGAGCATTGCCTACAGCTTTTATGAAACCGCTTTCGGGCAGTGGTGCAAGAGGTATGATGGTAGACGCTATGACTACATATGGTGCCGACTCATTTGTAGGCAGACTGGCTTGCGTATTCCAAGGCTCTACCGATACTACATTCTATATCCTCGCTGTATACTTTGGTAGTGTGGGCATAAGATACACACGCCATGCTGTAGCTTGCGGCTTGCTTGCCGACTTGGCAGGAATAGTGGCGGCGATAGCGATATGCTATATGTTCTTTTAAAGGTAAAAGAGTAAAAAGGTAAAAAAGTAAAAAGGGAAAGGGAAAAGGAATACAATAATACAATAAAAAAAGAATGGATGGGGAGGAGCGTTGTTTATGAATTGAGCAAGAATTTCGCATTGAGAATTATAAAACTATACATATATCTTAAAGAGGGGAAAAAAGAATATGTAATGTCTAAACAAATATACCGCTGCGGAACAAGTATAGGAGCCAATATTGCAGAAAGCCAGTTTGCCCAAAGTGATGCTGACTATATAAACAAATTAAGCATCGCTTTAAAATAAGCTGCCGAAACTATATACTGGCTTGAATTGCTTTACGAAACTGATTTAATATCGCCTAAACAATATGAGTCGATGCTTAATGCATGCTAAGACCATAACTGGAACATTGGTGAATATCGTTAATAAAATAAAGAATAAAGATAATGTAAAATGAAAGTAAACCAAGTAGAATTGTATAAAGATTGGCGAAAAAGAATGTATGGTAAACGTACAACCTAATCTTTTTACTTTTTTACTTCTTTACTTTTTTACTTTTAAACTATGGCAAATTTAAAATCTCTTGCAAAAGACACCGCCATTTACGGTCTTAGCAGTATAGCTGGCCGATTTATTAATTATCTGCTGGTGCCAATTCAAACGACAGCATTCGCCGCAAGTGGCGGACAATATGGTGTCGTAACCAACATCTATGCCTATACAGCATTGTTGCTTGTCATACTAACATACGGCATGGAGACAACATTCTTCCGTTACGTAAACAAGACAGAAGAGAATCCACAGACAGTATATTCTACTGTTCTTATCTCTGTAGGCTCAACAGCAGCTCTGTTTGTAGCACTCGTCTTCGCATTCTTACCGCAGATAGCAACGTTCATGAAATATCCCGACCACGAGAGTTGGGTGGCTGTAATGTTTGTATGTGTAGCTATTGACGCCTTCAAATGTATACCATTTGCCTATCTGCGCTATCAAAAGAAGGCACTTAAGTTTGCGGCCCTGCAGTTGGTAAACATCATACTCAACATTGTGCTCAATCTGATGTACCTAATTGTGCTGCCCGCCATGAAACTTAATCCCTTCGGATTATACGACGAGCACTTTACGGTAGACGTAGGTATGGTGTTCTACATCAACCTTATATGTACAGCAGTAGTGTTGCTGTGTTTCTGGCGTGAGCTTACAGGCTTCCGCTGGCGTTTCGACGTAAAACTATGGCGACGTATGCTGCGCTATGCATGGCCTTTGCTTGTATTAGGCATTGCAGGCATCTTGAACCAGACACTCGACAAGATTATATTCCCGTATCTATACAATGGAACCGACGAGAAGACACAGCTTGGCATATATGGCGCCGCTACCAAAATTGCAATGATTATGGCTATGATAACACAGGCATTCAGATACGCTTACGAGCCATTTGTCTTTGGCAAGGCTAAGGACAAGGACAACCGCGACACCTATGCCAAGGCTATGAAGTTCTTCATCATCTTCACCTTGTTGGCATTCCTCGTTGTCATTGCCTACCTCGACATTTTGCGTTTCATAATACCTAACGAGAGCTACTGGCCTGGTTTGCGTGTAGTGCCAATCGTTATGGCTGCCGAGATAATGATGGGCATATACTTCAACCTCTCATTCTGGTACAAGCTCATCGACAAGACAATATATGGCGCATGGTTCTCTGGAGCAGGATGCCTTGTACTTGTACTTGTCAACGTGTTGTTTGTACCTAAGTACAGCTATATGGCTTGCGCTTGGGGAGGTGTAGCAGGCTATGGCACCGCCATGGTTCTATCCTACCTCGTAGGTCAGAAGAAGTACCCTATCAACTATCCACTTAAGTCGATAACGGTATATGTGGCTATAACAGCCATCTTCTACGTATGCATGAACCTTGCCAACGAACATCTACCGCAGTTATGGGCCTTAGCCGTAAACACTCTGCTGATACTGATGTTCATAGGACATATCGTGTATCACGACCTGCCAATAAAGAAACTATTAAAGAAAGTGTAATCAATAACAATATAAACAAAAACAATGAACAAAAAGAATCTACTTCTCGCAGCCGCCATGTTGTTGCCTGGTGCTGCCGCTCATGCCGATGAAGGCATGTGGACTCTCTACAACTTGCCACAGGCAGTGTACGAGCAAATGAAATCGTACGGATTCTCGGCTCCTTACGACAAGCTCTACAAGGGCGACGATGCCATTATGAAGTCGGTTGTCAACTTCTCTGGCTATTGCTCAGGTGTTGTTGTATCGCCAGACGGACTTGTATTCACCAACCATCACTGTGGCTTTGAGGCTATACGTTCACATTCTACTGTAGAGCACGACTATATGCTCAACGGCTTCTATGCCAAGACATACGCAGAGGAGTTGCCTAACGACGGTATGTTCGTAAGCTTTATGGTGGAGCAGAAGGACATCACTGCCGAACTGGAGAAGCGTGGCATTAAGGAGATGAACAACGAGCAGAGAGAGAAGTTGCTCGATCAGGTAGAGAACGAGATGATAAAAGAGGTACATGCCAAGGACCCAAGTCTTGACCTCGAAATCAAGCCGTTCTACGAGGGCAATAAGTATTATGCCACTACCTATCGTACATTCAACGACTTGCGTCTTGTATTTACCATACCTAAGTCAATGGGTAAGTTTGGTGGCGAGACCGATAACTGGATGTGGCCACGCCAGACTTGCGACTACTCTGTATTCCGTATCTATGCCGATCCAAAGACAAATGGACCTGCCGCATACTCTAAGGACAACGTACCTTATCGTCCACAACATTGGACAAAGGTATCGTTAGACGGATACAAGGAAGGCGACTTTGCCATGACTATAGGTTATCCTGGTTCTACCGAACGCTACCTTTCAAGCTATGGAATACGTCAAATGCGCGACGCTGAGAACGCTCCTCGAGCTCAGGTGCGTGGCGTTAAGCAGGATGTTATGATTAAGCATATGCGTGCCGATGAGGGCGTACGCATCAAGTACGATTCTAAGTATGCCCAGAGTTCCAACTATTGGAAGAACTCTCTTGGTATGAACAAGTGTATCGACTCTGTTGGCATAATCCGTCAGAAGGCCGACTTTGAGGACCGCATCATGACATACCAGAAGTGGACAGGATACCTCAAAGGCAAACTCGACTTCGACAAGATGGCTCAGCTTTATGCAAAACAGTTTGACGTCACAAAGGACTTTACCGCTCTGCGCGAATCGTTCTACCGCACATCAGAGTTTAACTCACGTGCAATACGTCTTGCATCAATGGTTCCTGCAAAGAACAGCAAAGCTGCAAAGAAGGGCAAGAACACCTTTACTTTCGAGAATAACAGCAACGAGTGGGACGAGGCTCTTGACAAGGATGTACAAGCTGTACTTATCGACAACTTCCGCAAGTATGTACCTGCCGACCAGCTTCCTGCTTTCTACAAGACAATTGAGGAGAAGTTTGGTGGCGACTCGCACAAGTATGTTGACTGGCTGTATGCTACATCTATCGTGATGAAGAGCGGCAAGAAGATAACACTTACAGAGAAAGCTCTCGCCAAAGATCCAGGTTATCAGTATGGCAAACAGCTCAACGAGATGATGAAAAAATGTCGCGAACAGCTTATGCCTCTACGCGATTCTATATCTGAGCAGGAGCGCTATCTATGCGATGCAAAGATTCGTATGGAGCAAGAATTGCCACACTACTCAGATGCCAACTTCACTATGCGTCTTTCATATGGTCAGGTAGGCGGTTATCTTCTCGGAGGCAATCCTTCAGGCTATTACACAGATGCTTCATCGCTTGTTCGCAAGATGGAATCGGGTGAGAAGGGCAAGATTGATTATCAGGCAGAGCCTATCATGAAGCAGCTTCTCTCTTCTAACGACTTTGGCAAGTACACCGACAAGGGCACTGGCAAGTTGCATCTCTGCTTCCTAACAAGCAACGATATTACTGGTGGTAACTCTGGATCTCCTATGTTCGACGGAAATGGCAACCTTATAGGTCTTGCCTTTGATGGTAACTGGGACTCGCTATCAGGCGACATCTGGTTTGACAAGCGTCTTGCCCGCACCATAGGTGTGGATATCCGCTACATGCTATACCTTATGGACAAGTGGGGCCATGCCGACCGCCTGCTTAAGGAACTGGGCGTTAAGTAACGCATAACACACATTTAATATTCTGTTCGTATAATGGACGTATAGTTTCTTAAGAAATTAGCGTCTATTATACGAACACTTAAGAATTAACGTCAACGAAATGAAGAAGCTATTATTCTTTTTATCCGTCTTAATCATCACCCCAATCCTCGCCTCAGCGCAGAACACCAGCGACCACAACTTTAGTGTTGCCAAGAATCTCGACGTGTTCAACGCCATATACCGTAATCTCGACCTTATGTATGTGGACACGCTCGATGCCGACAAAGCTGTGGGCACTGCCATTCGTGCAATGCTCGGTTCGTTAGACCCTTATACCGAGTATTATCCAGAAGACAAGGTTGGTGAATATAAGCAGATGATGACGGGCAAGTATGCCGGCATTGGTTCTGTTATCAGCTATAGTTTTACCCGAAAGCGCGTCGTTATCAACGAGCCTTATGAGGGTATGCCGGCTGCAGAAGCTGGACTAAAAAAGGGCGACATCATACTTAGTATTGACGGCGAGTCGATGGAAGACAAGACCACCGCATATGTAAGCGACCACCTGCGTGGCGATGCCGGAACTACTATGGTATTGAAGATACAACGCCCTTCTACTGGCAAGAAGCTCACTTTCAAGGTTCAGCGACGTGCCATACAAATGCCATACATACCCTATTACGGTATGCAACCCGACAATATAGGCTACATAGGATATAACCAATATGTTGAAGGCAGCGCCAAGGATGTGCGCCGTGCTTTTATCGACCTGCGTAATAAAGGTATGAAGGGACTGGTGCTCGACCTACGCAACAACGGCGGTGGTTCTGTACAAGAGGCCATTCAGATTCTTAACATGTTCATACCTAAGGGAAAGCAACTGCTTGAGATGCGTGGCAAGGTTAAGGAGTCGCGTCAGGTGTTCAACACTACCGTCGAACCTATCGACACCGTTATGCCTATCGTAGTACTTGTAAACGATGGAACGGCAAGCGCCAGCGAAATAACAAGTGGTGCATTGCAAGACCTCGACCGTGCCGTGATACTTGGAACACGTACCTATGGCAAAGGATTGGTACAGGTGCCTAATGTACCTCTGCCTTACAACGGCAAGCTTAAACTTACAACGGCCAAATACTATATTCCATCAGGACGCTGCATACAAGCTCGCTCTTACAAACATACCGACAACGGATATGTGGCCAAAGAAGTTGCCGACTCGCTTACACACGAATTCCGTACTGCAGCAGGTCGCATAGTGCGCGATGGAGGTGGAATAAAGCCTGATATGGAGGTGCAACCCGACTCGTTGCCTAACATTGCCTTCTATCTCTCAAGAGTAGACACTACCGACATTCTCTTGAACTACGAGATAGACTATATTGCCAAGCATCCTACTATTGCCAAGCCTTCAGAGTTTGAACTGTCCGACCAGGACTACGAACAATTCAAGGATCTGGTTATAAAGAGTGGATTCACATACGACCAAGTTAGCGAGAAGTATCTCAAGGACCTTGAGAAGCTTGCACGTTTTGAGGGATATTACGAAGATGCCAAGGATGAGTTTGAGGCATTATCAAAGAAGCTGAAGCACAACATAGCCAAAGATCTCGACTATCCATACAACAAGCAGAAGATTAAGGAAATGATTGCTGCCGACATCCTTTCTGCCTACTACTTCGAGCGTGGATCGATAGAAAACGCTCTACGTACAGACAAACAGATGGCTGAGGCTGTAAAACTTCTTAAGAACGAAGCCGAATACCGCAAGTTGCTTGAGCCTAACAAGGAAGATACTAAGACATCGAAGGCGGAAGATAAGCAAGGCAAAGCAGACAAAAAGCAGGGCAAAAACAAGAAGAAGTAAAGCTTTCTCATCAATAATAAAACTAATTATATGAAGTTCTTAGACAAAAACCTTTCACTCTTGATAGTCGTCATAGTAGCAATGCTTATGCTGCTGCCGTTCCTCGGTCTGAGCGACTTCAACACCAAAGGCGAGCCGCGTGAAGCTGTAGTGGCATTGTCAATGCTTAAGGACGGCAATTGGATTTTGCCCGTAAACAACGGCATGGATATTCCATATAAGCCACCATTCTTCCACTACTGCATAGCCGTGCTGTCGCTATTGACTGGAGGAGTGAACGAGTATACATCGCGTCTGCCATCGGCATTATCGCTAATAGCAATGACTATATGTTGCTTCTGCTTCTACCGCAAACGCATGTCTACCAACGTAGCCGTAGCTTCGGCATTGCTGTTGCTCACATCGTTTGAGGTACATCGTGCTGGAACAAACTGCCGTGTGGATATGATGCTTACAGCATTCACCGTCGGTGCATTGCTGCTGCTCTATCGCTGGTGGGAACGTGGAAGCCACGGAGTGCCCGTATTGGCTGTGCTATGCATGAGTTGTGCTACCTTGACTAAGGGACCAGTAGGCTTTGTTCTGCCTTGCTTTGTTATGGGCGTGTTTATGTTGCTGCGTGGCGAGCACTTCTGGAAAACCTTCTTCAAATTTGTATGTTTCGGACTATTGTCGTGCATTCTGCCCCTAATGTGGTATGTTGCGGCATGGATAGAAGGCGGACAACACTTCCTCGACCTTGTATACGAGGAGAACATAGGCCGTATGACAGGCTCAATGAGCTACGAGTCGCACGAGCACTCATTCCCATACAACTTCTTCACGCTGTCTACTGGTTGGTTGCCTTGGACTTTATTGCTGTTCTTCTCGCTATTTGCCAAACCCTGGAAGGGACTGAAATGTAGAAAGACGGGAGAGAAGTTGCGCATCCGCATTATGCAGATACCACCCGTAAAACTCTTCACATGGCTATCGTTCCTACTCGTATTGTTCTTCTACTGTCTGCCGTCAAGCAAGCGCAGCGTATATCTGTTGCCGTGCTATCCATTTATGGCTGTGCTCATTGCCCAGTACATAGAATGGCTGTGGAACTCTAACCGACGCGGAGTGCTACGTACATATGTATGCGTAATAGCCTCGATTGGCGTTATCATAACATTGGTTTATGGTGCTGTACGCTTCGGACTTGTGCCCGATACTATTTTCCACGGCAAGCATGCAGCCCAGAATTTAGCCATGTTGCACGCTTTGCGCGACACCCAGTTAGGCTTTTTGCCATTCATATTGATGCTATTGCCTCTTATAACAGCAGCCGACAGCATACACTTGGCATTCGGCAAGCACACCCGCGACAAGAAACACATCATGGCCTACTGTCTGTTTATGCCACTTGTTGTGCTGATGATGGCACTCGACGGAATATATCAGCCCACGGTACTCAACACCAAGTCGTTGCGTCCAATGGCCGAATACATACAGCAAACATTCCCAAATGAGCCGTTATACCAATTTGTTAACGACCCGATGATGCACTTCTTCGGTGCCGACTTCTATCTTGGTGACAAGCTCGACCAGTTTGAGAAGCCAGTAAGAACAATGGTAAACAACAAGGTTGTTGTAGAGAAGAAAACCCCAACGAAGGGAGTACTCGTTGTTTCGGAAGACGACTTCAAGGTACTTGCCGAACGTCATCCCGAATACAACTTTGTACATGTATCCACATCAAAGGGTCGTATCTCCGAACTGAAAGAAAATATTAGCTTCTATCGCTTTAGCGTAAAATAGCAAAAGAAACATAAGGGTGTGTAGCGACACACCCTTTTTACTTAACCTAAAAAAAATAATTAAAAGTCTTGGCACAGTGCCCGAAATAACCTATCTTTGCAACTTAATAATATATAATATAATGTGTATAAGCGTTCTATATCATTATTTGCAGCCCCATACGGATAACTCAAAAAACATACAGAACGTGCAACAAACCAAGAATAAAACAAGCGCTTTAAATGTCAAAACTCAATCTTTTAATATTCGCAGCAGCTTGCTCGCTGCTTACATCGTGCTTTAAGGACGAACCCCTTAACGCCGAATGCGACATCGAAATGGCATATCTGCACGCCGACAACCCACTTGAAATGTTTGTCAAGCCTACAGACAGCATTGCCACAACCAATGAAGCTGCACGCACCGTTATATTCTCTGTGCGCAAAGGCACCGATCTTACTGCCCTTGCACCACAATTCCACATCACAGAAGGAGCAACCATATCGCCTGACAACGGCTCTACACACGACTTCTCGCAAGGTGGCGTAAGCTATACTGTTACATCTGAGGACGGCTCTTGGCAAAAGACATACAACGTGCGATTCGACGAAAAGACATCAGCAGCTACATATTTCAGCTTCGAAAACTTCTTCCTCGAGTCGGGCAAGAAACGCTACTATATCTGGACCGATAAGACCGAAGACGGAACAGACATGCTCAACTGGGCTTCGGGCAACGGAGGTTTTGCCATAGTGGGCGGAAAAGCCACTCCCGAAGAATATCCTACAGCACCATTCGACAACGGCTACGAGGGCAAGGCTGTTAAGCTTACAACACGCTCTACCGGCGAAGCAGGCAAGATATTCAAGATGCCTATAGCTGCCGGAAACCTATTTACTGGCTCATTCAACACGAATGTCGCTACCAAGCGTCCTCTCGAAGCCACCCACTTTGGCGATGGTCCCTACTGTGTTGTAAGCAAGAAACCTCTTGTCTTAACTGGCTACTACCAGTACACACCTGGCAATACCATAACAAATAAGGCAGGCGAGGTGGTGCCAGGCATCGACCAAGGCGACATATATGCCGTGCTCTTCCGCAACACTAAAGCAGATGGCACACCATTCTATCTCGATGGATCGAATGTAAAGACAAGCGACCAGATTGTGGCTTTAGCCCTTGTCGGACCTTTTGACAAGACTGAAGGCGGTTGGCAAAAGTTTAGCGAGAACTTTAAATACATTGCCAACTTCGACCCTCAGGTGCTTGCCAACGGAGGATATAGCATGGCTGTAGTGTTCACATCAAGCACAGGAGGTGCCGAATTTGTGGGTGCTGTAGGCAGCGAACTGCTTATAGACGAGGTGAAAGTGATAATGGAATAGTAAACAATTATACTGCAACAAAGAAATGAAAAGATACATCCTTTCAGCCCTTATACTCGCGCTGTGCGCAGTACAGAGCTTTGGCATCGATATATTCGACAACCTGCACTATCAAGTTCGTCTTGGTTACAACATAGGCGGAACTGCTCCGGTAGGCATGCCTGCCGAAATACGCTCGTTGGACAAGTTCAAGCTTAAGAACAACTGTCTTCTGGGTCTTGACGCTTACAAACCCCTTACCGAACAATGGGGCATAATAGCCGGATTCCATTACGAGAACAAGGGAATGGAGACCGATGCCAAGGTTAAGAACTATCACATGGAGATGCGCTACGGCGACCAGGTAATAGAGGGTATGTTTACTGGCAACGTGGTGACAAAGGTGGAACAGTGGATGGTAACCATGCCCATCCAGGCTGCCTACAACGTTTCGGACAAGTTGCGTCTTAAGGCAGGTCCCTACTTCTCATATGTTATGTCCAACGACTTCTCCGGATATGCCTACGACGGATATCTGCGCGAGGGCGACCCAACTGGACAAAAGGTGGAATTAGGTCATGATGAGGGCGAACGTGGCGACTATGACTTTACCGACAATCTACGCCATTGGCAGTTTGGTGTTGATGTTGGTGCCGACTGGTATTTTTCGCATCGCCTGGGTATGTATGCCGATCTATCTTGGGGACTAAGTGCTATCTTCCAGAAAGACTTTAAGACTATCTCGCAGAAGCTTTATCCTATCTATGGAAGCGTGGGATTAATATACAAACTCAAGTAAGCAACCCAATACAAGCTCCCCATATACATTATATTATATAACTGAACTTTCGCAAGTTCAGAGAATTCAGTAGTTAAAGGAGTTAAGAAGTTAAGCCAAATGCTTATAATGCTATATCAAGCAAAAAAACTAATGGCTTAACTCCTTAGCGACCGTAGGGCGCGACAACTCCTTAACTTCTTAACTACTTTCGCTTGCGAAACTTAAATTATACAAGCAAACTTATAACATTTTAAAAACACTACAGTTATGAAGAGATTTTTACTTTCAGCAATTGCATTGGTTGTAGCATTTGCAGCCAACGCAGCAACAGCAGTAGAGACAACAACATTCCAGGGAAAGATAGCAGTAGGCTTTGGAACAATACCTGAAATAGATGCCGATTCAGACGCTGCCACCGTGGTATTCAGCAAGATGGACGATGGCACATACCAGTTTGTGCTTCAACAGTTCTCTTTTGGCGAACTTGTTATTGGCGATGTAACAATAACCAAAGGTCTAAATGCTGAGGAAAAAGACGGTACAATAGTACTGACAACAGACAATGTAGAGGCCCCTGTTACCAATAGTGAAATGGCTGCCGCGCTCGGTGGTAAGGTGCTCATCACAATGAAAGCCACAATCAAGGAAGGCAAGATGGTTGCCGAACTCAGCAATATTCATGTTAACTTGGGAGGAACAGAAATGGACGTTACTGCCAAGTTCGAGTCGTCATCATCTACAACTGGCATCAACTCGGTATCTACTGCCTCTGCCCAGACTTCACGCATCTACGACCTCTCAGGCCGTGAGTTGCCAGCTATGCAGAAAGGCTTGAACATCGTGAAGATGGCTAACGGCGAGACAGTAAAGATAATAAAGTAAGCCAAAGAACATTTGACTTATCATGAATGTAAAGATAGAACCTTCGTGGCACCAGCGTCTGCAAGCCGAGTTTGAGCAACCTTACTTTGCCCAGCTTGTAGACTTTGTGCGCCACGAATATTCCACACAGACGTGTTATCCGCCTGCCAAGCTCATCTTCAATGCCTTCAATCTGTGTCCATTCACCGATGTCAAGGTGGTGATAATAGGTCAGGACCCGTACCATGAACCGAGTCAGGCAATGGGATTAAGTTTTTCCGTTGCCGATGGTGTGGCTCTGCCGCCGTCGCTACAGAACATCTTCAAGGAGATACAGCAAGATTTAGGCACGCCTATACCAGCTTCAGGCGACCTTTCGCGCTGGGCTCGTCAAGGAGTATTATTGCTCAACGCCACCCTTACAGTACGTGCCCACCAGGCTGCATCGCACCAGCGACACGGTTGGGAGCTGTTTACCGATGCCGCCATACGTGCCTTGTCGGCCGAACGCGACCATATTGTGTTTATACTTTGGGGAGGATACGCACGCAGCAAAGCTGCATTGATAGACCGTACAAAGCACCTTATACTCGAGTCGGTTCATCCCTCACCGCTGTCTGCCAATCGTGGTGGATGGTTTGGCAACCACCATTTCTCGCGCTGCAACCAATGGCTTGCAGAACATGGAGAAAAGCCTATAGAGTGGTAGAAGGCCTAAGGCAAGCACCCCTAACGCGATAAAGAGAAAGAACAATAAAAAGAAACAAAGACAATGATAATAGATGTAAACAACATTCTTGTGTCGTCCGACATCTTCACAGAACAATTCTGCTGCGACCTCGACAAGTGTAAAGGCATTTGCTGTGTTGAGGGCGATGCCGGTGCACCCGTAACTCTCGACGAGATTGGCGGCATTGAGGATGCGTTGGACACCGTTTGGAGCGACATGTCAGCACAAGCACAGTCGGTTGTCGACCGCCAAGGCGTGGCCTACACAGACCGCGACGGCGACCTTGTAACAAGCATTGTTGGCGGCAAGGACTGCGTATTCACATGCTACGAGAACGGATGCTGCCTTTGTGCTCTTGAACGTGCCTATCGCCAGGGCAAGACCTCGTTTGTCAAGCCTATTTCGTGCGCGCTCTATCCTATACGCGAGAAGAAGTTTAAGGACGGAACTATAACCCTGAACTATAATCAATGGGATGTGTGCCGCGACGCGGTGACAAAGGGCAAGGAGTTGGGATTGCCCGTATACCGATTCCTTGAAGGTCCGCTTGTTAGACGATTCGGCCAGGAGTGGTACAATGAATTGTGTACCGTGGTCGACGAGCTTCGCAAAGAAGGAATTATATAATGCGAAAAGAGAAATTATATAAGCATGAAAAAACGAAGCCAGCCTCATCCGCAGATGAGGCT
>ERZ1035006.145-NODE-145-length-58434-cov-5.525206_pt1 | contig 58434 bp, 46 predicted proteins | sample MGYA00520694_ERZ1035006 | MGnify/ENA primary metagenome ERZ1035006 (study PRJEB33766, sample SAMN09781746) | gut metagenome | biome: gut microbiome | host: Homo sapiens | place: Madagascar | study: EMG produced TPA metagenomics assembly of the PRJNA485056 data set...
GCATATTGCCTAACGAGGTTGCGCATTATGAAGACTTTTTTCGCTCTTGTCAAATATTTTTTGAAATTGTCCAAAAAATATTTTCTATGCCCATAATTACGACATGCGTTTCTCACTGACGATCTCGTTCAAACGTCCTTACCGACAAGGGTTTTGCGTTTGTTGCGAGCTCTCCATCGAAAAAGGTTTTTTATGCTGCGCTACGACATCAGTCCGTTGGATCCGGAAGCCCATCTCTTTATTGTCGGCATCACGATCGACGACCCCACCCCCGAAGAACAATATCTCCGACTGCCCGACTGGATTGCCGGCTCTTACATGATTCGCGACTTCGCCTCTTGCATTCAAGCCGAACAAGCTTTCTTGGGTGATAATCCGGTGCCGATTTCCAAGGTCGACAAATCCACCTGGCGAGTTTCTACGGCCGGTCGCAAAGAAGGCGAAGATCTCTACGTCTACTATCAGGTTTGGGCATTCGATACGTCTGTTCGCACCAACTACTTGGACAACTGCCGCGGCTTTTTCAACCCCGGCGCAACGTTTATGGAAGTTTTGGGCGCCATGCCCGGCAAGATTGCCGTCAATATCACGCCGCCTGTCGACGAAATGCACGCCCAGGCCTTCAATTGGCGCGTAGCAACCGGTTTGAAGAGAGCCAAAGGTACGGAGCGTTTCGGCTGGGGACTTTATGAGGCAGCGAGCTACGAAGAACTTGTCGACTGCCCGGTAGAACTCTCCGACTTCACGGTTTTGACTTTCAAAGCCCACGGCACGCGCCACGACATCGTCTTGAACGATACGCCCGTCAATTTCGACGCCGATAAAGTTACCGACGATGTCAAGGCCATTTGCGAAGCCGAAATCGAATTCTTCGAACCCGAAACCAAAAAGTGTCCGGTCTCGGAATACACGTTCTTAGTGAACGTGGGCTCCAACCTATACGGCGGACTGGAACACTCCAACAGCACGGCTTTGGCCATTTCACGCAAATGCTTGCCGTCGGTGCACGACAAAGACAGAACCGAAGACTACAAAAAGTTCTTGGGGCTTGTCTCTCACGAATACTTCCACACCTGGAACGTCAAACGCATTCGTCCGGCCGAATTCATCGACATGGATTTGTCACAAGAAAACTATACGGAACTGCTTTGGCTCTTCGAAGGCTTTACAAGCTACTATGACTCGTTGATATTACGCCGTACCGAATTGGTCGACGACGCCGGTTACGCCAAACTTTTGACCGAGGACACCAAGGCTGTCTTAAACTGCAACGCCCGACGCATGCAAAGTCTGGCTCAAGCCAGTTTCGATGCCTGGATCAAGTACTATCGTCCGAGCCCCAATACCGCCAACAGCCATGTTTCGTATTACCGTCAAGGCGCCTTGGCAGCCTGGGTGCTCGATGCCACTCTGCGAACCAAAACGCGCGGCAAAAAGTCTCTGGACGACGTCATGCGTTTGATGTGGGAAGATTTCAAAGCTGCCAAAAAACACTACAGCGGTATCGACTCCGACGATATAGCGGAAATTTTCATTCGTGCCACCGGCGTGGACGTTACCGATCTGCTGACACAACTGACACAAACCGTGCTTGAAGTCGACTATGCCGCCGTCTTCAAACCGTTGGGGGCGGAGCTCACCGAAACGACGCTTCCCAAGGAACGTTCGCTTTTGGGCATTTCGGGCTCGGGGACCGATGCGGGCTTTGTTGTCAAGACAGTCTACGAGCAGGAAGCTGCTCAGTGGGTGGGAATTGCTCCCAACGACATCCTCATTGCCGTTGACGGCGTTCGTGTCAAAGGCAATAACCTCTCGGAAATTCTCAATCGTTATGCCGAAGGCGACGAAATGCTCATTCATGCCTTCCGCGACGATGCGCTTTTGGCCTGGCAAATGCTGTTAGGTAAGGAAAAAACCATTTCCTCGACCGTCGAACTGAAACCCACTGCTTTGGGCAAAGCCTGGTTGAGCGGCAAAATTACGACCAAATCTACCAAGGCGTAATCTTGACCGATCGCCAATAAAAAAAGGGGCAAGCCTACAACTTGCCCCTTTGATCATACTTGGAAAAAACGCTTACAGGCGGAATGCATTGAGTTCACTTGCTCCGGTCAAAAACCGATCGACGGCTCTGGCACAACGGCGACCTTCACTCATGGCACGAACCACCAACGATTGGCCGCTGCGCGTATCGCCGCAGGCAAATACGCGTTCCACTCCGGTAGCAAAAGGATTGCTTCCATTTTCCAAATCCGCCTTGGCATTGCCTCGAGCATCGGTCGGCACACCGAAAGCTTTCAGCACGCTTTCGCTCGGATGAACAAAACCCATTGCCAAATAAACGCGTTGTGCCGGAATTTCAAATTCGGATCCCGGAACTTCGTTAGGAATCCAACGCCCGTCTTTATTGGTCCAAGACAGTTTGACGCAACGTACCGCACGAACGGCACCCTTGTCGTCCTTGAGAATTTCCTTGGTCGACGTTTCCCAGAGGCGCTCGCAACCTTCTTCGTGCGAAGTCGATGTGCGCAACTTTTTGGGCCAATCCGGCCAAGTCAAATCTTTGTTTTCTTTGTCTGCGGGCTTGGGCATCAAATCCAATTGATAAATCTTGCCGGCCCCCTGACGACGTGCGATCCCGACGCAATCGCTGCCGGTATCGCCACCGCCGACCACGACGACGTCACATCCCTTGCTCGTCACGGGTGCCGCCTTGAGTTCTCCGGAAACGGCACGGTTTTGTCCTTGTAGCAACTCCAGAGCAAAGTTAACCCCCTGAGCATCGCGCCCCGGCACATTCAAATCTCTGGGCGTTTCGCTACCACAGGCCAAAACGACGGCATCGAACTGCGCCATGACAGTCTTGGCAGAAATTTGCTTTTTGGCGGTATTGCTCACGCCGTTGGGAAATTGATTGGTTCCCACTGCGGTGGAAAGCTCAAACTTCACGCCTTCTTGCTGCATTTGAACGATACGACGGTCGATCAAATCTTTCGTCAACTTGAAGTCGGGAATGCCGTAACGCAACAATCCGCCCGGAGCCATCGACTTTTCGAACACGACGACATCGTGTCCGACACGTGCCAATTGCTGAGCACAGGCCAAACCGGCAGGCCCCGAACCCACCACCGCAACGCGCTTTCCGCTTTTTTTCGCGGCCGTTTCCGGCTTCACCCAACCGGCCTTCCAGGCACGATCGATAATGGCGCGTTCAATCGATTTGATCCCTACGGCACTGTCTTCAAGGTAGTACTGCGTGCAGCCGGCCTCGCAAATAGCCGGGCATACGCGGCTGGTGAATTCCGGAAAACTGCTTGTGGAATTCAAGCACTCCCAAGCCTGACGCCAGCGCCCCTGCTTGACCAAAAGATTGAAGTCCACCGGACAGTTGTGCAACGGACAACTTCTGGAACAAAACGGCGTTGCACAATGCAAGCAACGCAAAGATTGCCGATGTACCTGTTCGTCGTTCAAGCCGGTCGTAAAGTCGCCGAAGTGCTTGATGCGTTCGGCCACCGACTGATGCTCGAATTCAATGCGAGCCAACCCCTGCATCTGTTTCGTCATTTTTATTCTCCCTTTGACTGTGCAGCGGCTTGCAAAGCTGCTTTGTACTGTAACGGCATCACCTTCACAAAACGTGCTCTGGAACTGACCCAGTGCTCAAGGAGCTTGGTAGCCAAAACGGAGCCCGTCAATCTTGCGTGATCGGCAATTAAAGTTTTCAAAAGTTCTTCGTCGGTTTGTCCGAGGTGCCACGTTTCGGGGGCAGACATTCTGGCCTGTTCCTGCGCGCTGACAACACGCTCCAAAGCCACCATCGAAGTATTGCAGTTGGCCTCGAAATCGCCGTTTTCGTCAAACACGAAAGCGACGCCGCCCGACATGCCTGAGGCGAAGTTGCGGCCGGTCTTGCCGAGCACGACGACCGTACCGCCCGTCATGTATTCGCAACCGTGATCGCCCACACCTTCGACAACGGCACTTGCTCCCGACAAACGCACGGCGAAACGTTCGCCCACAACGCCGTTGAAGTAAGCCTCGCCGCTCGTTGCTCCATACAAGGTCGTATTGCCGGCAATGATGTTTTGCGAAGCTTCTCCGTGGAACTCGTCATCGGTTCTCAACACGATCCGACCGCCCGAAAGCCCCTTGCCGACGTAGTCGTTGGCCTGCCCCTTCAAAGTCATCGTCATACCGTTGACGGCAAAGGCGCCGAAAGACTGTCCGGCCGTACCGACAAAATCCAACTGCACGGTATCCTGCGGCAAACCTTGGGCACCGTAGCGGCTGACGATGGCGTGAGCAATCATGGTGCCCACCGTACGATTGACGTTGCGAATCGCGCTTGTGACATGCACCTTTTGTCCGTGCTCTATTGCAGGCATCACCTCGGGCATCAAGGCCGCATCCAAACTCTTTTCCAAAAGATGGTCCTGAACGGCGCTGTGTCGCATCAAATCGGGCGCAACGTCGGGACGATACAAAACGCGCGAAAGATCGACGCCTTGTGCTTTCCAATTGTCGAAATCCGTTCTTTGAGCCAACAGGTCGCTGCGCCCGATCAGATCCTCAAACTTGGCGATACCCAAAGAAGCCATGATTTCACGGACTTCCTCAGCTACAAAGAAGAAGTAGTTCACAACACTCGAAGGCTTGCCCTTAAAGCGCTTTCTCAATTCCGGATCTTGCGTTGCAATCCCGACCGGGCAGGTGTTGAGATGACACTGACGCATCATCAAGCAACCTTCCACAACCAAAGGTGCGGTTGCAAAGCCGAATTCGTCGGCACCCAGCAATGCGCCGATGACAACGTCTCGGCCGGTCTTGATCTGACCGTCGACCTGAACGACGACGCGATCGCGCAAACGATTGAGAACCAACGTCTGTTGCGTTTCGCTCAAACCCAATTCCCAAGCACTGCCAGCGTGCTTAACCGACGAAATGGGACTTGCGCCCGTACCGCCGTCATGACCGGCAATCACGATATGGTCGGCCTTGGCTTTGGCAACACCGGCAGCCACCGTACCCACACCGTTTTCGCTCACGAGTTTCACCGAGATATCCGCATTTTTATTGGCGTTTTTCAGATCGTGAATGAGCTGTGCCAAATCTTCGATCGAGTAAATGTCGTGGTGCGGAGGCGGCGAAATCAACCCTACGCCCGGAACCGAGTAACGCAACTCTGCAATGTATTCGCTGACTTTATGACCGGGCAACTGACCGCCTTCGCCGGGCTTGGCGCCTTGCGCCATCTTGATCTGAATCTGATCGGCACTGGCCAAGTACTGAGCCGTGACGCCGAAGCGCCCGCTTGCCACCTGCTTGATGCGGGAACGCAAACTGTCGCCGTCGTCAAGTTCCACATCGGCAACAATTCTGTCCTTACCCAAAATATCGGCAAGCTTCATGCCCTTTTTGACAACCGATTTTCCCTTGGCCAACTCTTCGACATAGCGACGCGGATCCTCGCCGCCTTCGCCGGTGTTGCTCTTGCCGCCGATGCGGTTCATGGCCACAGCCAACGTGGCGTGCGCTTCGGCCGAAATCGAACCCATACTCATGGCGCCGGTGGCAAATCGACGCACGATTTCTTTGGCGGGTTCGACCTCATCGATGGAAATCGGTTGACAGTTTTCGGTTTTGAAACGCAACAGGCCGCGCAACGTCATCTGACGCTTGCTTTGATCGTTGATGATTTCGGCATATTCGCGATAAGTCTGATAATTCTTCTCGCGGGATGCTCGCTGCAATTTCACGATCGCTTCAGGCGTCCACATGTGTTCTTCGCCCTGTGCTCTCCATGCGTAATCGCCGCCGACCGGCAAAGGTTCGACCTCGCCGCGATTGATGCCGTAAGCGTGCGCATGAACGTTGACGGCCTCTTGCATGATTTCGAAAAGCCCCACGCCTTCGACCTTGGTCGGTGTGCCGTGGAAATAACGATCCACAAAATCGCTCTTTAAACCCACGGCCTCGAAAATACGAGCACCGCGATAGCTCATCAGGGTCGAGATACCCATTTTGGCCATCACCTTCGTCAAGCCCTTTCCGACGGCCTTGACGTAGTGGGCCACCGCTTCGTCTCCCGAAATCCCGTTTTTGGGAGCCAGAGCGCGTAATGTGGCCAGCGCCAGATACGGACAAACGGCTTCGGCGCCAAAACCCATCAATAGAGCAAAATCGTGCGTTTGTGTCACGGCGCCGGAATTGACCACCAAGCCGACGTTGGTGCGAAGCCCCTCGGCAATGAGATGCTGATGCAGTGCCGATACAGCCAGTAACACGGGAATGGCCACACGGTCGCGACCGACGGCCGCATCGCTGACGATCAGAATGTTAAAACCCGATTGGACGGCATCGACTGCCTGAGCGCAGAGACTGGCCAACTGTGCTTCCACGCCTTCGCTTCCCCATGCAGCCGGATACGTGATATCGATGGTACGGCTCTTGAATTTGCCGTCGGTAAAGTCGGCGATATGCTCGAGTTTGTCCATGTCGTGTTCGACAAGAACCGGTTGCAACACTTCCAAGCGTCTCGGAGGATTGACGTTGTTGACATCGAGCAAATTGGGCTTGGGGCCGATAAAACTCATCAGGCTTGTCACCAATTCTTCGCGAATCGGATCGATCGGCGGATTGGTCACCTGAGCAAACAACTGCTTGAAATAAAGGAAAAACGACTTGTTTTTACGAGAAAGCACCGGCAATGCGGCATCGTTGCCCATACTGCCGATGGCTTCCTGACCGTTGACGGCCATCGGCAACATCACGACATCGATGTCTTCCTTGGTCATGCCGAAAGCTTTTTGCAACTCTTCGAGTCGCTCGGCATCCCAAAGTTCGACCTTGTCGTTGCCCTGAATATCGCTGCCAAGATCGGACAGTCTCAAATTCAAGCGTTCCACCCATTCGCGATAGGGCTTGGCCAACGCAACCTGATTTTTGAGTTCGATATCGTCAATGATTCGGCCCTGCACGGTATCGATCAAGAGCATCTTACCAGGCTCGATACGCCACTTGCGACGAATGTGGCTTTCAGGAATCGGCAAAACGCCGACTTCGGAAGCCAAAATCACCGTGTCGTCGTCGGTTTCGATGTAACGCGCCGGTCGCAAACCGTTTCGATCCAATGTCGCGCCGATCTGCACGCCGTTGGTAAAGACGATCGCCGCCGGACCGTCCCAGGCTTCCATCATCGGTGCATGGTAAGCATAAAACGCCTGTCGATCGGCATCCATCGTTGTCGAGCGTTCCCATGCCTCCGGCACCAACATCATCATGGCCTGCGGCAAAGAGTAACCGGCCATCAGAAGCACTTCGACGGCGTTGTCCAAACTGGCCGTATCCGACTGACCTTCGTAGATGAGCGGAACCAGCTTTTTGACATCGTCTCCCAAAACCGGAGACTGCCACACGTTTTCGCGAGCCAAGATCCAGTTGTAGTTGCCCTTGACCGTATTGATTTCGCCGTTATGCGCAATGTAGCGATAAGGATGCGCCAAAGCCCACGACGGGAAAGTATTGGTGGAAAAACGTTGGTGAACGACGGCAATGGCACTGCGGCAATCTGGATCTTGCAAATCCAGATAGTACTGACCGACCTGATTGGCCAAAAGCAGCCCCTTGTAAACCACGGTGCGCGTACTCATGGACGGCACGAAATAATCGTCGCCGTGCTTCAGCTTCAATGCCTTGATACGGTGAGAAGCGCTTTTGCGAATCACATAAAGCTTGCGTTCCAACGCATCTTGCACCATCACGTCGGGGCCGCGCCCGATAAAGATTTGACGCACGACCGGAGCCGAAGCCTTCACAGTCTCGCTCATCTTCATACTGGAGCTCACCGGCACGTCGCGCCAGCCCAAAACCACCTGACCTTCCTTGGCAACCGTACGCTCAAGTTCTTGTTCGCAGGCAGCGCGTGAAGCGGCTTCTTGGGGCAAGAAAATCATCCCCACGCCGTAGTCGCCCGGCGGGGGCAACGTCACGCCGAGTTCCGCCATTTTTTCGCGATAATAAGCGTCCGGAATCTGAATCATGATACCGGCACCGTCACCGCACAACGGATCGGCGCCGACCGCGCCTCGGTGATCGAGGTTTTGCAAAATCAACAATGCGTCTTCGATGACTTTGTGGCTGGCAGTGCCTTTGATGTTTGCCACAAATCCGACGCCGCAGGCATCATGCTCGTTATCGGCGCAATACAATCCCTTTTGTGCGGCCTCTAGGCGTGCCGCCTCGCTTGTCATTTCAGCCATGACCAAGCCTCCCGAATTTTCAATTTCTTTTAAATTTTTGTATCCGCGCCGAGGTTTTTTAGTCGCGGGCCTTCCGATTTTCGGAAGGCGATTTCGGGATATTGCAAGAATTTTTTTACTGAGAAAATAGCTTTTTGATAGGAATTGAGGTACATCCCATAAATAGGGTATGGTGGAGTATGTAAAACAAGCGATTTATCTTAGGCAAACTTATGCAAAAAAACGAAACCTCGTGACAACAACTCGATTGCTCAAGTTTGTTCACGCGAGGCTTTTGTCAATACCAACCCACCTGTTTCATCGTTGCCCGGACAACGTCTTCGGGCACTGTTTCGACACGACACTGTCCGACGGCCGTCATCACAATAAAGCGAATTTGCCCGCCTACCGACTTCTTGTCTCCACGCATAGCGCGATAAGCCGCTTGCGCATCGATGCCGTCGATGTGCGTCGGCAATCCGCTTGCCTCAACCAGATTGCGAATCCGACCAACTTCATCAGACTTCAAATAACCCAAGTTTTGAGAAAGCAGTGCCGCCATGACCGTCCCGGCCCCCACGGCCTCGCCGTGCAACCAAGTGTCGAAGCCGGTTTCCTTTTCAATCGCATGTCCGAATGTGTGGCCGAGATTGAGTTTTGCTCTCACCCCGTTTTCTTTTTCGTCTTCTCGCACCACATCGGCTTTCATGCGGCAGCAATGCGCAACGATCTCGCCCACCGTCTGCGGATCAAGCGCTCGGAGCTTGGTCATGTCGCGCTCCAGGCGCGTCACGAAGTCTTCGTCTCCCAGAAAGCCGTACTTGATGATTTCGGCAATTCCGGCACTGATTTCCCGTGCGGGCAAAGTCTTTAACACGTCCGTATCGATTAACACGGAACGCGGCTGATGAAAAGCTCCGATCAAGTTTTTGCCGGCAGCAAGATTTACCCCCGTTTTGCCCCCGACACTGCTGTCTACTTGACTTAACAGCGTTGTCGGCACCTGAATGAAATCGATGCCGCGCATCCAAAGGCTTGCTGCAAAACCGCACATATCGCCCACAACGCCCCCGCCCAAAGCCACCATCAGGCTTTTGCGATCCAACCCCGTTTCAACGGCGCCGTCAAGTATTTTTTCAATATGCGCCAAATCTTTATAACATTCTCCGTCGGGCAACTCCACCAAACCGACGGGCAAGTCGGGACAAGCCGAACGAATGGACTGTAGAGCCTTTTCGGCATATAAGGGCGCCACCGTCGTATTGCTCACCACCAATACTCGCGTGGCTTTCAAACGACTGACTTCTGAGCCCAATTTGTCCAAAGCGCCCGCAGCGATATGAATCGGATAACTGCGCTCGCCGAGTTCTACCGTAAGATCGATCACTGTTTGTCTCCTTCTTCCTTTACCTCATTGTCTCCGTCAGAGCGCTTGACCCGTCGGACAATTTCCTGCACCTCGGGCAATGCGAGAATTTTTTGAGCAACGACTTCCGGATGAATCCGCGTGGTTGCGATTTTCTTGTGACAGACGGCATCATAGGTCGGTGTTCTTGCCAACAACAATTCCCGAATGCGAGCAACTTTATCTTCAGACTGCAACAAGGGTCTGGCCGAGTCGAACTTGGTGCGCTCCAAAACATCCGAAACGGTCGTCGTCAATTGAATGACGTAGCCGCGTTGCAAAAGTTTTTGATTGATCTCAAACATGGGAGCACCGCCCCCGGTAGCAATGACAACGCCGTTTTGAGACGTGAGTTCAGCCAGCATCTGTGTTTCCCGCGCACGAAAACCCGCCTCGCCCTCTTTTTCGAAAATAAACGAAACAGGAACGCCGCAGCGTTTTTCGATTTCTTTGTCGCTGTCGTAAAAAGCCCATCCAAGCTGTTTGGCCAATGTTCGTCCGACCGTGGACTTGCCTGAAGCCATCATGCCGATCAGTATGATCGTCGCGGCCTGTGAATCGTGCGTTTTATCCATACTCTTAGAGAGAATTTTTCGTCGAACCCATAGCATACTCGAAGAACGTCGATTGCGGAAACGATATTTTGCGACGAAAGTTTGCCCGCTCCTTTTATAATGCGCTCGTCGGATTTCGAGGAGCGCTGCAAAAACTTCGTTTCCAGGCTCGAAATCGCCGATCACTCAGTCCAACCGCGCTCGCGTCCGTCTATCGAACATCTATCGCCAAGGAGGCGCAACCATGAGCGTAGCTCAAAACTATATTATTGCCGATATCGGTTTAGCCGATTGGGGCCGCAAAGAAATTCGCATCGCCGAAACCGAAATGCCGGGCCTGATGGCCATCCGCAAAGAATATGCCAACGAACAACCCTTAAAGGGCGCTCGCATTTCTGGCAGCTTACACATGACGATTCAGACGGCCGTTCTGATCGAAACCCTGACCGCTTTGGGCGCAGAAGTCCGCTGGGCCTCTTGCAACATTTTCTCGACGCAGGATCACGCAGCCGCCGCCATCGCTGCCGAAGGCATTCCCGTTTTTGCCGTTAAGGGCGAATCGATCGAAGACTATTGGAACTACACCCACAAGATTTTCGAGTGGGATGACGGCGGCTACTCCAACATGATTCTCGACGACGGAGGCGACGCCACCTTGTTGTTGCACTTGGGTGTGAAGGCCGAAAACGACATTGAAGTCGTCATGCATCCGGAAAACGAAGAAGAAACGGTTTTGTTTGCAAGCATTCGTGCTCATCTTGAAAAAGACCCGCACTGGTACTCCAAGCGTATGGCCCATATCAAGGGTGTGAGCGAAGAAACCACTACGGGCGTGCATCGCCTCTATCAGATGGCCGCCAAGGGCGAATTGAAGTTCCCTGCCATCAACGTCAACGACTCCGTCACCAAATCCAAGTTCGACAACCTCTACGGCTGCCGCGAATCTTTGGTCGACGGCATCAAGCGCGCCACCGACGTGATGATCGCCGGCAAGATCGCCGTGGTCGTCGGTTACGGCGATGTCGGCAAGGGCTGTGCACAAGCCTTACGCGCCCTGTCCGCTCAGGTTTGGGTTGTAGAAATCGATCCGATTTGTGCTCTTCAGGCCGCTATGGAAGGCTATCGTGTCGTCACCATGGATTGGGCCAAAGACAAGGCCGACATTTTTGTGACGGCCACCGGCAATTATCATGTGATCGAACACGATCACATGGTTGCTATGAAGGATCAGGCTATCGTGTGCAACATCGGTCACTTCGACAGCGAAATCGATGTGGCTTCCATGCGCGGCTACAAGTGGGAAAACATCAAACCTCAGGTCGACCATATCGAACTGCCCTCGGGCAACCGCATCATTTTGTTGGCCGAAGGCCGCTTGGTGAATTTGGGCTGCGCCACGGGACACCCCTCTTACGTGATGTCAAGCTCCTTTGCCAATCAGGTTCTGGCTCAGATCGAACTCTTTTCCAACACCGACAAGTATCCGACGGGGGTTTATATCCTTCCGAAGATTCTCGACGAAAAGGTGGCTCGCTTGCAGTTGACCAAGTTGAACGCCCAGCTCTCGACCCTGACCCAAAAGCAGGCCGACTACATCGGCGTGAAGGTCGAAGGTCCGTATAAGAGCGAAAACTATCGCTACTAATCGATCTCGGTTTAGTCCCTACATCAAGCCGCCGGCGCCGTTTTAAGCCCGGCGGCTTTTTGTCGAAACAAATCCGCTTTGCGTCACGACCCAGTCGAAGGCTATATCGTGAGGCTGTTGATAATTTTCATCCGTGATCAACTCGTCGAAAGCAACGGCGACAGTCACCGGCGGCTTTGGCAAAAGACGTCCAGCCGACAGATATCGGTCAAAAAATCCGCCCCCGTTTCCGAGACGATAGCCTGCGCGATTGATGCCCACGCAGGGCGAAAAGATCACGTCCGGCCAAACAAGGATATCTCTTTCAGGCTCTTCAATGCCAAAAACGCCCTTAACCGTGGGCATGTCTTCGGACCAAAGACAAAAATGCATCAGACCGCCGAGCGCATCGTCCACGCGCGGCACCGCAAGTTGTCCGCCTCCGCTTTTTGCCCATAAAGAAAGAACTTCCGTGATGTCGGGCTCGTAACGAAACGCCCGATAAAACCCCGCACAGAAAAATTCTCTTTGCCTTAACCATGCCGAAATCGAATCTTGTAGCCGAACAAGGACTTCGGGCTGCTCTTGAACAATCGTTTTGCGCTTTTCGTACAACTTTTTTCTGAGTTCGTTTTTGTCCATCGTCACCTCTTGGCGAATTCCTAAAATTGATAGAACAAATCCCGCCGCAAACTTTTGAATTAATGCCATGAACCAAACACTCATACCCAATGCAACCGTTGAGAGGTTCCGCGAGATGATTTGGGTATCGCAACCACAAAATGGAGATCCATGTCATGTTGCGCGAGAATATTGTACAAAAGCTCGACACGGCAACTTCTTGGAAAGTCTTCAGACTTGATTGAGCCAAACATTTGGCTATCGACGAGATCAGCATTCACAAGGGGCACAAGTACGCCACGGTGATCATGGATTTGCAAAGGCGACTCATCATTGATGTCGACGAGGGCAAGTCCATTGCCTTGCTGCGGCCGTTTTTTTGAATGACTTAAGCAAACCGGCAACGCCGATCAGATCTAGTCCGTCTCCGCTGACATGGACGCTGCCTATCCATGCTTGGTTCAAGAGTATCTACCCAATGCCAAGCCGGTCTACGATCGCTTCCATGTGATGCAGCACTTTACTGGTGTCATAAAGTAGACATAGATCTCCACCGTCAAGAAACTCAAAAAGCAACTGAAGGCTTGCGACAAGAAAACCGTGGTTCTGGGGTATTGGTATCGTTTCCGGTAAAAAAAATTTATTTGGAATAAAAGCACAAAATTTGTAAACCTGTTAAGACAACAACCCCGACTTTCGTCTTTGATCAGCTGACAATCTAGGGAGCTTTAATCTAAACACCCCCGATCCGCGAATCGGTTTCATTCCTTGAACTTTTTCTCTTAAAATCAATCGTGCCCATTGTCTGAAACAATTTTTTACGAGCAAAATCGTCATGATCAAACGCACACGATGGCAAATAGGTGCATCATTCTCGTTGCGAACTTTTATAAAGTCGCTCTCCTTGTTCCGCAGCGACTGAGGCGACTTTGTATTGTAAATACAATTCCTACCATTTGAATAGGTTTTAAATAAAAAAACTTCACAGGGAGTAAAAAATTGACCGTTTATCGATCCATTACCGACACAATCGGACATACGCCTTTGTTGGAACTTAAAGGCCTGGCAAAGCATTTCGGATTTTCTTCCCGTATTTTGGGAAAACTTGACAGCTTTAACCCGGGTAGCAGCGTCAAAGACCGTGTAGCCTTGGCCATGATCGACGATGCCGAAGCACGCGGCATTCTCAAGCCGGGCGCGACGATTATCGAACCGACAAGCGGTAACACCGGCATCGGTCTGGCGCTTGTGGCACGCTCACGCGGCTATCGAGCTGTTTTGACCATGCCCGAAACCATGAGTATCGAGCGCCGCAAGCTTTTAGTCGCTTACGGAGCCGAATTGGTCCTGACCGACGGCGCCAAAGGTATGTCGGGAGCCATTGCCAAGGCAAAAGAGTTGTTGGAACAAACGCCCGGCGCCTTTATGCCCATGCAATTTGAAAATCCTGCCAATCCGCAGGCGCACTATCGAAGCACGGGTCCTGAAATTTGGGCCGACACCGAAGGCAACGTGGATGTTTTTGTAGCAGGCGTGGGTACCGGCGGCACGGTGAGCGGCACGGGCAAGTATCTCAAAGAACAAAAACCTTCCGTGTGCATTGTTGCCGTGGAACCGGCAACGAGTGCCGTTTTAAGCGGCAATGCACCGGGCGCACACAAAATTCAAGGTATCGGTGCGGGTTTTGTTCCCAAAACGTTCGATCGCAACGTTGTTGACAAAATTGTTGCCGTTTCAAATGAAGATGCTTTCGAATTCGCGCGTTTGGTTTCCCGTACCGACAGCGTCTTAGTCGGCATCAGCTCGGGCGCAGCGCTTGCCGCAGCGGTCAAATTGGCACTTGCCGATCCAACCACTGCCCGCAACATCGCCGTGATGCTCCCCGACTCCGGGGAACGCTATTTGTCGACAACCTTATTCGAAAACTAACAAAACAACCTCAGTCGTTGTCTTTCGAGCAACCGTCGATCAATCCGAAAACGGGCTTTTCCTCCAAAAGCCCGTTTCCGTTCGGGGCTTGCTTCAAAATGACTTCCAAAGTCATTTTCCTGCAGTATTCGTCCACAACCTGCATCAAACCGTCCCAAACCGAACGAGAGACGCACACGTCGTACATAGCGCAATATTCTCCCTGATTCATGCAACTGACCAAACAAGAAGTGGTCTCGGTGGCTCGCAAAATATCGGCCAAAGAAATCTCCTGCACGTCTCGAGCTAGACGATAGCCTCCCGCAAAACCTCGATAGGTCTGCAAAATTCCTTCTTTGTTCAAATCTTGGACAACATGTTCCAGAAATTTTTTGGACACGCCTTGTCGCTGGGAGATTTCACTGAGAGAAACGCAGCCGTCTTTTTGATTGACTGCCAAATCCAAACACAGCCTGAGCGCATAGCGACTTCTTTTTGAAATTTTCACGTCGCATCTCCGTTGATTGAAATATTGTTAATGGTTGTTTTCCTTTATTATGCTTGATTTGACGAAAATTCGACACAAGGTTGCCGAATACCCCAACTCGCAAACACTGCTTTTTGCCATACCAAAAGAGTATTGTCTTCGCGCTAGAATCAGTCTGACATTTATACAAGAGAGTTGTACAACTCGGGCTTGTCAATTCCGTTCGACAAATGCCAGCCTTTGGCGCGCTCTCTTCTTTTTACTATGGCAGATATTAAAACCAATTCTTCCGACAACTCGACGACGCGATTGACGCAACTGAAAACTTGCGCCACGCTCGATGCGTTTGTCTCGTTGCGTGCAAATCTGATTCCCGATCACGTTGCGTTGCGTCAGTACGATCGCGCTGCCGGCGTCTGGAACGAAGTGACATACGCTCAACTCTACGAACGAACCCGTCAGTGGCGAAAAGCACTTGCCGCTTTGAATCTGGAACGTCAAGATCGCGTCGCCATTTTGCTCAACAACTCGGTTGACGCCATTTTGGCTGACCAATCGGTCTTGGCCAATGCGCTGATTCCCGTACCTTTGCATGCCATCGACACCCCTGGATCAAGCGCCTTCATTACTGCCGACAGCGGCGCAAAGTGCTTGATCACAAACAAACTGGAACGCTTCAAGGCCATCTATCAGGCCGAAGCCGATTTGAGCCAACTTCAAACCGTCATCCTGACCGATGAAGTCACCCCAACCGAAAAGTTGGGCAAAGTCCGAATTTTGGGCATCGACGACTGGCTAGCTTTGGGTAATCCTGTCGAAAACCTGCCGACTGGCCCTCAAGCCGAAGATTTGGCAGCCATCGTTTACACGTCGGGCACGACCGGCAAACCCAAAGGCGTCATGCTCACGCACAAAAACGTTGTCAGCAATGTTATTGCCACGTTGGATCATATTGCGCCGGAACCGGGTCCTGACTATGGATTCCTGTCGTTCCTGCCGCTGTCTCATACTTTCGAGAGAACGGCTGGCTATTACCTACCCTTGGGCATGGGATGCAAAATTTCGTTCAATCGCTCCATCATGCTGTTAAACGAAGATTTCCGCATCGTGCGTCCAGAGGTGTTGATTTCCGTTCCTCGTATTTACGAACGCATCTACGCCCGCATTTACGACAAACTGAAAAAAGCCCCCGCTTATGCGCGTTGGATGTTCGAAACGTGCGTCTCCGTCGGTTGGCGCAATTTCTGTCGAACCAATCGACTCCCCGTTCCCACCTCGGCCTTTATGTGGTTAGACGGCATCACCGGTCCCATTCTCAAGAAATTGGTAGCCGACAAAGTCGTACAGCAATTCGGCGGCAGGCTCAAGATTGCTATTGCCGGCGGTGCGGCACTCAATTCTCGCGTTGCACGACTGTTTTGCGGGCTGGGCTTGGCACCCATTCAAGGCTACGGCATGACCGAAGCCAGCCCTATCATTGCCGGTAACTCGCCGACGCTCAACCACCCCGAAACTGTCGGTAAACCCTTTGACAACGTCGAAGTTCGTTTGGCACCCGACACACATGAAATTCAAGTCAAAGGCCCCTCGGTGATGAAGGGGTACTGGAATCGCCCCGAGGATACCAAACGCGTCTTGTCCGAAGACGGTTGGCTCAGTACGGGCGACGTCGGCGAATTCAATGACTTGGGACTTTTGCGCATTCGCGGCCGTATCAAGGAAATCATCGTGACGAGTACGGGCGAGAAAGTTCCGCCGGTCGATTTGGAATTGGCATTGGAAACCGATCCCTTGTTCGATCAAACTTATGTGGTCGGCGAAGGACGCCCGTTCATTTCGTTTATTGCAGTGCTCAACCCCGACGAGTGGAAAGCACTGGCCGAAAAACTCAATGTCGATGCTAATGACAAACTGGCGCTCAACAGCACGGCCGTGCGTTCGGCCGTCTTAAAGCGCGCCCGCGCCGCTGCCGCCGGTTTCCCTCACTATGCGCTACCGAGGAATGTGGCATTGACACTTGAGCCTTGGACAATTGACAACGGCTTTCTAACGCCGACACTCAAGCTCAAGCGTACGCCGTTGCAGACACACTTTGCAGAAACCATCGAGCGTCTGTACAGTGCGCACGACAAATAGTCGATAGACGTTCGTCTTTGGGCATTTCGAGAGGTGCTTTTTTTGTAAAGTACCTCTTTTTAAACCTCGAAAAGCCGCAAAGTCCGTCTACAATGCCAAACACTTTTATTTAACCGTATTTAGTTTTTCAATCTATGTCCGAACAGGCCAAATATCACGTCGGCAAACTTCTTCCCAACTGGGTCGTCAACATGACCGACCGCGTGATGGATTACTACATCAACCGCTATTTGAACTGCGACCCGATCGTTTTGGATCGTCCGCCGGCTCCCGTCGAAGGTCATCAGTACCTGCTTTACGCACACATTCCGTTTTGCAAAACGCTGTGTTCTTACTGCACGTTCCATCGTTTCCTGTTCAAAGAGCACAAGGCGCGCGAATACTTCGTGAACCTGCGCAAGGAAATGGACTATGTCAAAGCGCTTGGCTACGACTTCACGAGTATGTATATCGGCGGCGGCACAACGACCATTCTCGAAGACGAGTTGATCAAGACGATCGAATATGCCAGAACGCTTTTCCCCGGCATCAAGGAAGTCTCTTGCGAAACCGATCCGGCTCAGATCGTGACGCCAACGTTTCGTAATCTCAAAGGCTTGGTCGATCGCATGAGTATCGGCGTGCAAAGCTTTGACGACAACATCCTGAAAATGACTGATCGCTACGACAAGTTCGGTAGCGGTGCTCAAATTTACGAACGTCTGCACGAAGCACTCGAGCTTTTCCCTACGACCAACATCGACATGATTTTCGGTTTCCGCGGTCAAAGTCTCGATATGCTCCAACGGGATATGGATTTGCTTATAAAACTCAATCCGCGTCAAATCACAACCTATCCGTTGATGGTCACGAGTCAAACCAAAAAAAGCGTGAAAAACACAATTGCCGCCAAAGGCTTGGAATTGGCCGACCAGTACCGCATCATTATGGGAACGTTGGGATTGAATTACCGTCAGCTCACAAGTTGGACTTTCGGCCGCACGCACGACGAAGGCTTCGATGAGTACGTGGTCGATCATGACGAGTATTTGGGCGTGGGTTCAGGCGCTTTTTCGTTTTTGGGCAGTAACCTTTACGTCAACACCTTTAGCCTTCATCGCTACGGCGTGCGCATCGCCCAGGGCATGACCGGTGTGGAAAGACAGCGTAGCTTCGACAAGCATGCCGTCTTGCAATATCGTCTGATGTTGGGACTCTTTTCCCATCGTTTGTCTCGCAAATATTTCAGAGATGTGCACGGCGTCAATATCGATCGCGCTCTTTTCAAAGAAATGTTGGCACTGAAACTGATCGGCGCCATCACGGACGATCCGAGCGATCCCGATCGCATCGTTGTGACCGATGCCGGCAAGTTCTTAGGGCTGGTGATGATGAAAGCGTTTTATTCGGGCATGGACAATGTGCGTGCCGAACTGAGAAAACCGTTGAAAGATATCGATATGTAGTATTTTCTCGATCTTAGTCAACTGAAAATCAAAGGGCGAAACCTTTGCGTTACATCAAGAAAAAAACGCATCGGTTTTGCCTTTTTTCCATTAGGGATAGTGCTTGCGACATATTTTCGGCTAACCCAGAATACCGATTTAGTAGTAGGCACTTAGCATCACTCATGCGGAGACTAGATCTAATTCACTACAAAATGTAAGAAATCTTCTTAAAATGCATCGCGGGCGTGTTTCGTTCCCAGGCTTCGCCGTCTCTAATTTATTTGCGTTAGCCCATTTGAACGATATCGATCTAGGTTATATACCCCAAAGAAAAAGAAAACTTTTTCACACAGGATCGAGATCCGCACGCACGAGCCGTAACGTTTGACACTGAGTCCAACAAGAAACGGCCACCCCCTCAGCAAACAGGAGATCCGTCAAGATGACTGGTAAGACTATCACGATCAAGACCTTCAACCCGCCGGCCAACTGCCGCGGCGAAGACGGTCCCGATTTTGTCGGCACCATCCGTAAGGGTGAATTGCGCGGCATTATCAAGATTAATGAAGATCTGTGCGAAGCCTGCGACACCTGCCGCAAGGTTTGCCCCTCTGGCGCCATTACCGGCCGCCTCGGTGCCAAGCACAAGATTGATGAAAACCGCTGCTTGAGCTGCGGTCAGTGTTTGATTTCGTGCCCGTTCAACGCCATCGAACAGATGTCGTTTGTGGACGTTGTCGATCAGATGCTCGCCGACAAGAGCAAGGTTGTCGTCGCTCACCCCTCTCCGGCAGTTCGCGTGTCGATCGCCGAAGAATTCGGCGGTCAGCCCGGCGATATCAGCACCGACCAGATGATGAATGCCTTCGAAAAGGCCGGCTTTGCGACCTATGATGTCAACAGCTCTGCCGACCAAACGATTATGGAAGAAGGCACCGAATTCGTCCGTAAGGTTCAGTACTGGGTTTTGGGCAAGCGCGGTCCGGAATTCGAACGTGCTTCTCACCATCCGTTGCCCCACTTCACCTCTTGCTGCCCGGCTTGGGTTCGCAACTGCGAAACGTTCCATGCCGACTTCATCCCGCATCTGTCTACGGCCAAGAGCCCGATTCAGATGGGCGGCGTGCTCGCTAAGGTGTGGGCTCCCAAGTTCCTCTACAACAAGGATCCGCGCGATGTGAAGGTTGTGGCTGTCGCCCCCTGCACGGCCAAGATTCTTGAAGCCAGCCGTCCGGAAATGGACACTGCTTGGCGCTATCACGTCAAAAACGGCAATATCCCTGCCGATACGCCGCGCTTCCCCGACGTCGACGCCGTTTTGACGGCTCGCGATGTGGCCGAATTGTTGCGTCGCAAGGGTATCAACCCCTTGGAAATGCCCAAGGAACGTAAGCGTGAAAACCTCGACGTTTACACCGGTGCCGGCACCATCTTCGGTAACTCCGGCGGTGTGATGGAAGCTGCTTTGCGTACCGCTTATCGCGTTTTGATGGGTAAGGAACTCGAAAATGCCGATATCGTTCCGGTTCGCGGTTTGGATAACAGCTACGTCGAAGCCAAGATTCCGCTGGCTCTTCCCGAACTCAACGGCAAGACGTTCGAATTGCGCGTTTGCGTGGTCAACGGTGCCAATCAGGCTCTCAAGCACGTGCTCGACACGTTGCGTGGCGATCCCACTCGCTGGCACTTCATCGAAGTGATGAACTGCCCGGGCGGTTGTGTCAACGGCGGCGGTCAACCTGTCCGTACCAGTGGTACCGGCTGGCTCAAGCCCTTGTTCCCGTTGCCTTTTAGCATCTAACCGTTTGCCGAATAAGGAATTGAACTATGCGTAACTATCAGTACGAAGAACGCCCCGCCGGTGTAATCCTCGGTCGTCGCGGTCTGTTTAAGGTGGTTGGTTTGCTCGCTGTCGGTGCCGGTGCAACCGGTTGGGCCGTCGGTGATTTGATCGCCAGCCGCAATGAAGTTCTGCTCGCTCGCCAAGCCGGTTTGTACAAAGACGACAAGCTTTGCCGCGCCATGAACCTCACTCGTTCTCATGAAAACCCCGTCGTGCGCAAGATCTATCAGGATCTGTCTGCCGCCCCCATGGATGACACCATGTACGGGCTGTTGCACACGCACTATAACCAGCGCACGCAGCTGGCTGCTCACCACTAATAGGAGGTAGCAACCATGTCCAATAACAATGCTCGTATTTTGCGTTTCCACATCGCCGACAAGGTGTTCCACAGCGTCAACGCGATTATGTGGTTTGCGCTCGTGATCACCGGCGGTATCGTTTATCTTTGCGATATTGACAACGCTTTGGGTGAAACTTTGATGTCCTGGCACATCGGCACCGGTATCGCCTTTACCGTGAACCTCGTGGGCTATTTGATCTTTGCTCCCGAACGCTTCGCTTTGATGATCAATGCCTGCTTGATCTGGGACAAGAACACGATTTTGTGGTTCCGCAACTTCGGCGGCTACCCGCGTCGTTTCTTCAAGATCCCGTTGGGTCCCGTGGAAGTTACCCCGCAGGGTCGCTACAACGCCGGCCAGAAGGCCAGCTACTTGCTGTTTAACATCGCCATTCTCGTATTCGCCGTGACCGGTTGGTTGCTCTGGGTCTTTGCCCCGGCCGTCGGTAAGGGTGCATTCGAAATGATGTTCTACATCCACGTTTGGGGTTCTTTGCTCATCACCGTCTTAGTGGTCTGCGCTCACATCCCGTTGGCTTTGTTGTCCATGTCTCACTTCTTGGCTATCTGGCGTATCGGCACCGGCGACATCAGCTGGGAAGCTGCAGAACATCACTCTCCGGTTTGGCTGGAAAAAGACGTTGTCCGTGCCAACATCGAGAAGTAATTTCGCTGTTGTAACGGCTCTGACGCCATAAGAGAATTTGCCCGCAGAAAATCAGTTGATTTCTGCGGGCATTTTTCTAACAAATTTCAAATAAAGGCGATCGGCTTTGAGCTTGAAGCGCGATTACAATGTCGACTCGCCAAGTCAGTCCTTGCATTTTTTTCTACAAAAAGGAGTTTGCTCATGTCGTCTCAAGGCCCCAATATGGCTTCCCGTCAAGAAACCCCCAAGGGGTTGCGCTTGCATATCGGGTTATTCGGTCGCCGTAACGCCGGCAAATCCTCTTTGATCAATGCTCTGACCAATCAAAATATCGCTATCGTCAGCGACATTGCCGGCACTACGACCGACCCGGTCGAAAAAGCATGCGAACTCGCGCCCATCGGCCCTGTTGTTTTTATCGATACGGCCGGCATTGACGATGTCGGAGAACTCGGCGCGCTGAGAACCGAACGCAGTCTTTCCGTGCTCGGTTGGATGGACGTAGCGCTTATCGTGTGCGATGCGGCAGGACTGACCGAATACGAAACAGGTCTGATCGTTCGAGCGCGGGAAAACGCCACGCCTTGCGTTGTCGTCGTCAACAAATCCGATACGGTCGATGCCGCTACGCTTGCGGCAACGATCGCCTCCGTTGACAAACTCGGCTTTAAATCGGTGATGACTTCGGCTGTCTCGAAAAAAGGCATCGACGATTTGCGTCAAGCCATTATCGAGATCGTCACCGCCAAAACCGAGCCCGATCGTCCTTTGATGGGAGACTTGGTCAAACCCGGCGACACCGTCATGCTAGTGACCCCCATCGATACGGGAGCGCCCAAAGGACGACTCATCCTTCCTCAAGTGCAAGCCGTTCGCGAGATCCTCGACTCGGACGCCAAATGCCTCGTGGTACGCGAAAATCGTGTCTCTGAGGCCGTTGCCGAGGCCAAGGGCAACATCGCCTTTGTCGTGACCGACAGTCAGGTTGTAGAACGTGTTTGCGGCGATGTTCCACATGAAATCCCCGTCACCACTTTTTCCATTCAGATGGCCTATGCCAAAAGCGACCTGATTGAGATGGCACGCGGCGCCGCGATGTTGGAATTTTTAAAACCCGGTGACAAAGTGATGATTTGCGAAACGTGCTCGCATCATCCGCAGCCCGACGATATCGGCCGCAAAAAGTTGCCGCGCTGGTTGGAGAAAAAAGTCGGCGGCCCCTTGGATATCGAAGTTGTCGTCGGTAAAGACTTTCCCGTCGACCTAACCCCTTACAAAATCATTCTGCAATGCGGCGGATGTGTCGTAACGCGTCGCCATATGCTGTCCCGAGTTCACGCGGCCAACGCACAAGGTGTCTCCATGACCAATTACGGCGTAGCCATCAGTTACTTGCAAGGCGTCTTGCCGCGTGCGCTGGAGTTACACCCCGAAGCCAAGAAAGCCTACGACGAAGCGCGTGCCGCAATTCTGGCCAAATCGAATGTGCACTAAAAGTAGAGAATCGTCATGCCCCAGACTCCGCTCGCCGAATTGTTAAAGCAACCCGCGTTTAACGACGCCGACATTGCCCGATTGTTGCAACTGGACTCCGAAGAAGATTGTCAGGCACTTTATCGCGAAGCTTTCGATCGCACGACGCACACGCACGGTAACTATGTCTTCTTTCGCGGTCTCATCGAAATCAGCAACATCTGTACTTACGACTGTCGATACTGCGGTATTCGCAAGGGCAACCGAAACGCCAAACGCTATAGCTTGACGAAAGAAGAAATTTTGGAAGCCGTACGTTATTCCATTCGTGCAGGCTACGGCTCCGTGGCGTTGCAATGCGGAGAAAGAGACGATCCAAAATTCATCGACTTTATCGAAGACGTCATCGCCTCGATTCACAAACTCAGCGTTGAAATGGGCATTGCCGACGGTTGCGGCATGACATTGTCGTTTGGCGAGCAAACGCCCGAAACATACGAGCGTTGGGCACAGGCCTCGGGCAATCGCAATGCGCTACGTTATCTGTTGCGCATCGAAACGAGCAACCGAGCTCTGTTTGAGCATCTTCACTCCGGACAAGGAGCATTGCAAAAAACGTGGCCCGCCCGCATCAAGGCTCTGAAAGATTTGCGCAATGCCGGCTACCAGGTCGGCACCGGTGTAATGATCGGCATTCCGGGGCAGACGATCGAAGATCTTGTCAAAGACATCCGTACGTTCGAGTCGTTGGATGTGGACATGCTCGGCATGGGACCGTATTTGGTCAGCCACGGCGGAGATATGATCGAGGAAGGGATGATGGACAAGACGCCTTTGTTGCGCTTGACACGCAATATGCTTGCCACGACTCGTCTGGTCCTACCTACGGTCAATATGGCGGCGGCAACGGCGCTGGAAACGTTGCAAAACGGCGCGAGATCTTTGGCCGTCCTTTCGGGTTGCAACGTCATGATGCCCAATGTGACGCCGCAACGTACTCGAGCAAGCTATCAGCTTTACGACAACAAACAAGGAACCGAATCGAACCCGGACAGCAACGTTCTCATCGAAAAAGAAATCATTGCCGTCACAGGACGAGAAATCGGCTTCAATCGCTTCGGCTCATCGTTACATTTCCGCAAGCGTACCGGTGCGGTTTAAGCGGTAAAAACCTACTATTCGGACGAATTGCTCTTGAGCCACTGCCACACGGCGGCAACGTCTTTTTGAACGTTATCAAAGCCGTTTTCGCGAGCCCATTGATCGATGGGCTCGCCTTCGTTGTAGCCCGTTTCCACCAAAACAACATCCATACCGCAAACCGCGGCTTCCTGAGCATCGTTTCGGGAGTCGCCGACCATCAGGCAATCTGCTGGATTAAGACCGAGCTCTTGCAACGCACTGCGTAGCATATCGCCGCTCGGTTTCGGACGTCGCTCTTTGTTCGGAGTCACGACCAGATCGAACAGGTGTTCGATGTTTTGTTTTTTCAAGAAGTCCTTCGTCATCGACTCGGCCTTGTTGGTCACCAAAACCGTGCGATAGCCCGCTGCATGCATCTCTTCAACGGCTTGAAGCGCCCCGGGAAAAAACTGTGCCTTGCCCGGCTCCTTTTGCGTCATGATGCGTTCGTAAAGCACTTGGATCTGATCGATGAAGGCGGGCTCGGCAACGAAATCTCTGGCTTCGCAAGCTCTTTCGAGCAAAACACGTATCCCCTTGCCGATCATGCGAGAAACTTCTTCCCGAGTAAAACCGGGTTTGCGGAAAAATTCCATCACCGAATTGACGCCGTAGGTCAAATCGTCGACGGAGTCCACCAATGTTCCGTCCAAGTCAAACAAAATCGCTTTGTAGTTTGTCAAAGTCAAAACTCCAAAATCATGTCGTTCCACTTTGCGTGACCGTGCTCGGAAGCCGAAACTCCCATATTCTTGTAACCGAAGCGCTCGTAGTAATGAATCATGTGATCCTTACAGGTCAACACGCACCCCTTGCGCCCGGCTTGCTCAGCCGATGCGATCAAAGCCTTCATCAGCTCTGCGGCATAGCCGCGACGACGATATTCGGGCAAGACGTCCAAACCGAACACGCTCTGCCAAGCCCCTTCGGGGCGATGCATATGCGCGTCAGCATACATCTCGTCGTCAATTACCGTTTGGTCGATCACCATTCCGTTGATAAAACCCACGGGACGACCTTCTAGTTCGGCAATCCAAAAGTGATCCGCAAAAACCGCCAGACGTTCTTTAAACCGACTTTCGTCTGCGGCTTCGGCTACCGGAAAGCACCGTGCCTCAATATGGACCAAGGTTTGTAAATCGTTTGCAGTGCCCTTTCGAATCGTGATTGCAGGAAATTGTTCCGTCATTTTTCTTACTCGAACTTTTGACCCTGTTCGCGCGTCGTTAAAAACTGCACGTCGGGCCAGTGTTTTTGCGTGGTCATCAAGTTATAGACCGAGGTGGCCATATAGCAAAGGTTGCCTTCGCAGTCGCGAGCCAGTCGATTGGCCTGCTCTTCGCAGAAATCTTTTTTGGTTTTCTCGTCCGGGAAAACCAACCAGCGGGCAGTCGAAACATCGGTGGCTTCATAGATGGCATCGACCTTGTATTCGGTCGCCAAACGTTGCGCCACGATTTCAAATTGCAATTGACCGACAGCGCCCAACATCAAATTGCCGAATTCGCCTTCGAAAACCTGAATAGCGCCTTCTTCGCCGAGCTCCTTCAAGCCCTGCTGCAATTGCTTGCCTTTCAACGGATCTCTGGCACGAGCCGAACGGAAAAGTTCGGGAGCAAAGTACGGGATACCCGTAAAACCCAACTGTTCGCCTTCGGTCAGGGTGTCTCCGATATGCAGTTGCCCGTGATTGTAAATACCGATGATGTCTCCCGCATAAGCCTCTTGCATGTGTACGCGCTCATTGGCCATAAAGGTCAGGGCATTGGCAATTTTCATTTCACGCTTTTCGCGCACGTGCTGCACCTTCATGCCCGGCGTATAGCAACCGGAGCAAACGCGGAAAAAAGCGATGCGGTCGCGATGTCGCGGATCCATATTGGCCTGAATCTTGAACACGAATCCGGTAAAGGGTTCTTCTAGCGGCTCGACGCTGCGGGAGCCCGCATCGCGCTTTTGCGGTTCGGGGGCCCAATCGACCAATGCTTCCAAAACGTCTTTGACGCCAAAGTTGTTCACGCCCGAACCGAAGAACACCGGAGATTGCTGCCCGGCCAAGAAGGACTCAAGATCAAAAGGCTCCGTTGCCCCTTGCACCAACTCGACGGATTCGCGCACCGGTCCCATTTCCATCGGGAAAAGTTCATCCAGACGCGGATTATCCAATCCTTCAATGCACTCCGTATCGTCGGCCACCTTTTCGGTACCCGGAGCAAAACGCACCAAGCGGTTCTTCATCAAAGAGAAAACGCCACGGAAGGTCTTGCCCATACCGATCGGCCAAGTGATGGGAACACACTGAAGCTTCAGGACCGACTCGATTTCTCCCAACAAATCCAAGGGATCGCGCACTTCTCGGTCAAGCTTGTTGATAAATGTAATGATCGGCGTATTGCGCATACGGCAAACATTCAAAAGCTTGATCGTTTGGGCTTCCACGCCCTTGGCGGCGTCAATGACCATAACGGCAGCGTCCACTGCCGTCAACACGCGATAGGTGTCTTCGGAAAAGTCTTCATGCCCCGGGGTGTCGAGCAAATTGATGATATGGTCGCGATACTCGAACTGCATCACGGAACTCGTCACGGAAATACCGCGTTGCTTTTCCACTTCCATCCAGTCGCTCGTCGCATGGCGGCTGGCCTTACGCCCCTTGACGGCACCGGCCATCTGAATGGCTCCGCCGAAAAGCAACAACTTTTCGGTCAAAGTCGTTTTACCGGCGTCAGGGTGGGAAATGATGGCAAACGTGCGACGACGCTTGACTTCTCTTTGTATGGCTTGTTTGGACATGTTCTTTTTAAACTTGCCCGACGCTTCGGGTCGGGAATGAATAATGTCGCAGAGCTTGCCGACGGTAACCGAACGCTTTCGAAGTTCCGTTTTCCTCTGCGAGGACAATCTTTTGCAAAGGGCGTATTTTCGCCCATTTTCGCCGATCTTTCCACTTGAAGAAACCAAAAAAGCCTGCTTTTTCAAGCAGTTGCAAATTCTCGACGTTTTTTCTCGTTACAATTTCTCACCGAGCGTGCTCAAAGGATCTCTTTGTCATTTTTCCAACCTTGAGTGCGAAAATTTTGGAGAAAAGCAAAATGAGTTACTTCCCGACTTGGAAACTCAAAACGGACGGCATCATCGGACCGGACGAACGACTTCCCGGCGGTCAGATGGTGGCTTTGGGCTTGCAGCATGTCGTTGCAATGTTCGGTTCGACCATTCTGGCGCCCCTATTGATGGGTTTTGACCCCAACGTGGCGGTTTTGATGAGCGGTATCGGTACGATACTTTTCTTTTTAATCGTCGGAGGTCGTGTTCCGAGTTATCTCGGCAGCTCTTTTGCCTTTATCGGTGTTGTCATCGCCGCCACGGGCTATGCGGCAGGTTCGGGTGCCAATGGCAACATTCCCGTCGCTCTAGGCGGCATCATCTGTTGCGGTATCGTCTATGCCGTCGTCGGTTTGATCGTGATGTATACGGGCGTTCAGTGGGTTGAAAAACTGATGCCTCCGGTCGTCACCGGCGCCGTTGTGGCCGTGATCGGTTTGAACTTGGCTCCGACGGCGGTACGCAGCGTCGGCGCCGATACGTTCGATGCCTGGATGGCTGTCGTTACCGTATTGTGCGTGGGCGGCGTTGCCGTCTATACGCGCGGACTTTTGCAAAAGTTGTTGATTTTAGTCGGCTTGCTTTTAAGCTACTTCATCTATTTTGTGCTCGCCAACCTCATGGGTTACGGCAAACCCATTAACTTTGAAATCGTCGCCAACGCTCAGTGGCTGGGTTTGCCTAGCTTTCAGTCGCCGGTATTCGACCCCAACGCCATCGTCTTGATCGTGCCGGTGGTCATTATTTTGATTGCCGAAAACTTGGGCCACATCAAAGCCGTCACTGCCATGACGGGACGCAATCTCGACCCTTATATGGGGCGCGCTTTCTTAGGCGACGGTTTGGCCACAATTTTGGCCGGTAGCGTCGGCGGTACGGGTGTGACGACCTACGGTGAAAACATCGGCGTGATGGCTGCCAACCGCGTCTACTCCACGTTACTGTTTGTCGTCGCCGCCTGCTTTGCCATCGTTCTGGGCTTCTCGCCCAAGTTCGGTGCCGTCATTCAGACGATTCCGCAGGCCATTTTGGGCGGTACGTCCATCGTAGTGTTCGGCTTGATCGCCGTGGCCGGAGCCCGCATCTGGGTTGTCAATCAGGTCGACTTCGGCCAGAACCGCAACCTGATCGTAGCTGCCGTGACATTGATTTTGGGCGGCGGCGACTTCACGCTCAACATCGGCGGCTTTACCTTGGGCGGTATCGGTACCGCCACGTTCGGTGCCATTTTGCTCAATGCCATTATGAGTTACGGCGAGCGCCGTTAACCTCCGGTGGCATTTCGCCCGATAAAATTCAGCCCCGAAAGCTTTGCAGCTTCGGGGCTGAATTGTTTGAGGTAGAGAAGATTCAAACGATTAACGCGCGATCTTTTCCAAAACCGGCTCCGTCACATCCTTCAAACCCAACAACAACAAGCTCGTCATAAAGGCCAACTGAGGTCCCTGATAACTGTCGGTCGGATCCCACCATTCCTTGACGTTGTGGTTGTAGCCTTCGGTACCGCCACCGCCCAACGTGGTCGCGGGCACCTTGCAATTGATGGCAATGTTGTGATCGGTGGAAGCCACATCGTACTTCTTGAGCTCGATGCCGACGGCCTTCATTGCAGCACGAGATGCCTGCAAAACGCTCACGTCGTCGGACTGCTGCCCGCCCGGACGATGTCCGATGGGTTCGAGCGTCAACTTCACGGCCTGTTCGCCTTCGGCCCCCCAACGAGCATTTTCTTCACGACAGGCTTCTTCAAACAAGGGCAGAAGCTTGGCTTCGATTTCATCAAGTTCCTTAGCACCGGCACTACGCATATCCAATTCCATTTCGCAATGCGCGGCGATGGAGTTCACGGTGGTGCCGCCCGAAATCGTGCCGCACGTATACGTCGTCTTGGGATCGGCGCACGGAACGACGTCGCCCACCTTGGCAATGGCGCGCCCCATGGCATGAATGGCAGAAGGAAGACCGAAATTCTTCCAAGAGTGGCCGCCGGGGCCGTCGAAATGCACGCGGTAGCGCTTGGAGCCGGTTGCAGCCGAAAGCAAACGCGTCACGTCGGCACCGTCAACCGAAATAAAGCCGTCGACAGGCAGACCGGACTTGTGGAACAAGTACTTGGAACCGCGCAAATCGCCGTTGCCTTCTTCGCCGACCGTGCAAACAAAGTACAGGTCGCCCACGGTCTGGATGTCAAATTCCTGCATCGTACGCAACACCTGCAAAATCACAGCCAAGCCGCGTGCGTCGTCGCTGATGCCGGGGCCGTGAAACACGCCGTCGATTTCCTTAACCTTTACGTCGGTGCCTGCCGGAAAAACCGTATCCTGATGAGCGCCCAAAACCAACAACGGCCCGTTGCCGGTTCCGCGACGGATGGCGATGACATTACCCTCAGGATCCATTGTCACGTCGGTCAAGCCCAGAGCCTTGAAACGTTCGATCAAGTTCAAACCGCGTTCTTTTTCATGGAAAGGCGGGGCTTCGACTTCGGTAATGGCGATCTGATCGGCGATGGTCACCTTTTCGTCACGCACGATGGCTTGAAGTGCCGCTTTGACAACTTCCTGTTCACTTAATTTTTGTGCACGTTCGGTCACGTCTGCGTGAACGGGCGGCAACAACTTGGGATCTGCCATGGGAAGACTCCTCAGAAATTTGTTAATGGTTTAGCCTGCTTACTCTAGCGCACTTTTACGTACTTTTCCTTAGTTTTTTCATTTTTTGAGAAAAACAAAAGCGCCGACACGGCATTTGCACATCAGAAAGGCAAATTCGTCTCGGCGCTTTGCGTCGTGAAAAGCAACGGATTAGCGCTTGAGTTTCAATCCGGCAAAGGCTGCCGCCATGCTTGAAGCGGGCGCGGCCGTCGACTTTTTAAGCATTGGCTTTTTCACGTCGCGTTGCGCGTTGTTCGTGCGCTCGGCAGTGCGTTCTACGCTCTTGGCCTGACTTCTCATCGACAAAGAGATTCTCTTTCGGGCCACGTCCACGTCCTGCACACGCACGCGCACAATATCGCCCACCTTGACCACATCTCTGGGGTCTTTGACGAAGCGATCGGCCAGCTCTGAAACATGCACCAAGCCGTCCTGATGCACGCCGATGTCGACAAATGCACCGAAAGCGGCCACATTGCTCACGACGCCCTCGAGCACCATGCCCGGCACCAGATCGGAGACTTCGTGTACGGACTCTTCGAATTTTGCCGTCTTGAATTCCGGTCGCGGATCGCGGCCGGGCTTTTCCAACTCCGCCAAAATATCCTGAACCGTCGGCACGCCGAATTTTTCATCGGTGAAGTCGCGCGCATTGAGTTTGGAGAGCACCGCTCGATTGCCGATCAAATCTTTGACGGACAAACCGGTCTTGGCAACAATGCGTTCAACCACAGGATAAGACTCCGGATGCACGGCCGAAGCGTCCAAAGGATTGGCACCTTGCGGAATACGTAAAAAACCTGCCGCCTGTTCGTAAGTCTTAGGCCCCAAACGCGGCACGGCCAACAAAACCGTACGATCGGCAAAAGCCCCATTGGCATCTCGATAGGCAACGATGGCTTTGGCCTGTGTGGCACTTAAACCTGCCACACGTTGCAAAAGAGCGGCAGAAGCCGTATTGACATCCACACCCACGGCATTGACGCAGTCTTCGACCACGGCATCCAATTTCCTGGCCAGTTCGGTCTGATTCACATCGTGCTGATACTGTCCCACTCCGATTGCCTTGGGATCGATTTTGACCAATTCGGCCAAAGGATCCTGCAAACGGCGGGCAATCGAAACCGCTCCGCGGTAGCTGACGTCCAGATCGGGAAGTTCTGCCGCTGCGGCGGCAGATGCCGAATAAACGGAAGCGCCGGCTTCGCTCACGACAACCTTGGTCAAATTCAATTCGGGGTGACGCGCAATCAAGTCGGCTGCCAAACGATCGGTTTCTCGACTTGCCGTACCGTTGCCGATGGAGATCAGGCCTGCTTTGTGTTTTGCTGCCAAACGCGCCAAAACGGAAATGGAACCTTCCCAATCTCTGCGCGGTTCATGCGGATAAATCACAGTCGTATCCAAAACGGCACCCGTCGAAGAAATCACCGCAACCTTCACACCGGTTCGAATGCCGGGATCCAAACCGATCACGCCTTTATGGCCGGCCGGAGCCGCCAACAACAAATCTTTAAGATTGGTGCCGAACACGCCGATGGCTTCGAGTTGCGCGGCATCGCGAACGCGGGAAAAAAGTTCCGTTTCCAGGTTGCTCATGCACTTGACGCGCCACGTCCAACGCACGACGTTGGCCAACCACGTATCGGCGGGTCTGCCCAAATTCTTCACGCCCACAAAGTCGGCAATGCGACTTTGGCAAGGATGTACCGGCAAAGCTTCCTCATCTTCACTCAGAAGCATTTTAAGTGTCAACACGCCCTCTTGACGACCGCGGAAAACAGCCAATGCACGGTGAGACGGAATGGCATCCAAAGCTTCGTCGTAATCGAAATAATCGCGATACTTGGCGGCATCGGGCAAGTCTTTCTGTTCCGGCACGACTTCGCTGACCAAATAAGCGTTTTTCCACAAGAATTCGCGCAACATTTCCAACATGTCGGCATTTTCCGCAAACTTTTCGGCCAAAATATCGCGTGCCCCATCCAGGGCTGCCTTGGTATCGGCCACTCCTTTATCGGCATTGACAAAGCCGGCCGCCACCGTTTCGGGATCTTGTGTCGGATCGTCAAAAAGCGTTTGCGCCAAGGGTTCGAGCCCGGCTTCTTTGGCCACTTGCGCACGGCTTCTGCGCTTGGGCTTATAGGGCAAATACAAATCTTCCAAGCGCTGCTTGGTATCGGCTTCGTTGATCTGCTTTTCCAACTCTTCGGTCAGTTTGCCCGATTCGGTCAAGGCCGCCAAAATAGCGGCGCGGCGATCTTCGAGCTCGCGCTCGTAAATCAATTGTTCTTCGAGATTGCGCAATTGCGTATCGTCGAGCCCACCCGTGACTTCTTTACGGTAACGCGCAATAAAAGGAACCGTGGCACCTTCGTCGAGAAGCTTGACGGCGGCAACCACCTGATCGGCACGCGCACCGATAGCCTGGGCAATATGACGCGCAATACGCGCCTCAACGGCTAAAGAAATTTCAGTCATTGAATTTACTTTTAAAACAGAAAAAAGGATTTAAGCGCAGTAGCGCTCCAAGATACGACGCACGATATCGCGATCTTTCATCAACCACGCCTTTTCACGCAGTCCTTGAATTTGGCGATTGTCGCTGACGCCGGGAATCGGGCTTTCCGAATAAGAAAAGCGAAGATAAAACTCGCGCTCGTTTTCCACCAGATCGACGTCAAAACGCGAAGGCGGAATCGTCCCCTGCGCCGGCACCAATGTCGTCATACGGGGTTTGGATAGTTCGATGACATCGACGATTTTGGTGCTGCCAAACACCAGCTCTCGCTCCAAACGCAACGCCGTATCGCCGGCAATTTCCGTAGCGGTGCTGTGCGTCATCGTTTCGATAAATTCTTGCGGCTTGCGAGCAAAATCCTCAAGCGCACGCCAAACGATATCGGCAGTCAAGCCCGCGTCGCGGTAGATGCTCAAGTCAATATCGTGCTGATACACAATTGCGATGTCGGCCATAGGTCTGATTCAAAAAATGAAAAAATTCCAAAAGTACCTGTCAAAGGCGAAACTTCTCCAAGTACTTTCTTGTCGAGCGGGCTATTTTAGCGATTTCGAAAGCTTTTTTACGTCTTCTTGGCCGTCGTATGATCGGCCGCCTGCAGACGCTTTTCCAACCATTGACTGTAACGGCTCATCGCCAAACTACTGAAGAAGTAGATGGCCGCAACGAAAATATAGCCTTCGCGGAAAAAGTCCCTCCATTGCGCATCGCCCAAAGCCAACTGCAAGCTGCCGGTCAAGTCGAACATGGAAACGACCGTCACCAAAGAGGTGTCCATGAAAGTCGACAGCAAGTTATTGACAAACGACGGAATCACGGCCACCAGCGCCTGCGGCAAAATGACCGAAACATACTTTTGTACCGTGGACAATCCCAAAGAGTCGGCCGCCAAGAATTGGCCCTTTTGCACGGTTTGCAGACCGCCGCGAACGGTTTCGGCCATATAGGCTGCCTGAAACAGGATAATGCCGCCCGTGACGCGCCAAAACGGATCGATACGAATGCCGCTCGGCAACAGCAACGGAAAAACGAAACTGGCAACAAACAATACCGTAATCAAGGGCACGCCGCGCACAAGCTCGATGTAGCCGGTACATAAAAACCTTGTTACCGGCAACTGACTGCGACGTCCCAGAGCCAAAAGGATACCGATAGGCGTTGAGACGGCCATACCCAACAGCGTGAGAATGACCGTCAACGGCAATCCGCCCCAACTGTCGGTATCGACTTTCGACAGTCCCAATACGCCGCCGTACATCAAGACGAAAAAGACGGCGAAAGAGATAATCCACCCCCACATCAAAATCGTCTTGCCTTTGCGATTCCAAAAGCGCGGCATAGCAGTCACAAAAAGCATGCCGACAATGGCAATCGTCGCCAGTGCCGGGCGCCATTGTTCGGCATAAGGAAAGCGCCCGAAAATCACTAAACGCCACTTTTCGGTCACAAAGCCCCAACAAGCGCCGCTGGCTTCATAACAGGCATTGGAGTCGGCGCGAAAGACCGCATTAACCACACCCCAGTCCAAAAGGTAAGCCAAAATCACCGCCATGAAAAAAACGGCAACCACGGTCACACCGGTGGCAAAACTCGAATAGAAAAACTTCTCGCGAACACGATCGAAGAAGGTCGGATTGATCGGATTTTTGCTTTGAATCATCTCCATATCCTCCTTCGATTAACGGGGCGCACGCATCACGCGCGCATTCAAGCCGTTCATCACCAAGCTGATGATCAGGTTCAAGACCAAATAAACAGCCATAATGATCACAATGGCCTCGAGCGCCTGGCCGGTGACGTTAATCGTGGAATTGCCCACGGCAACCAAGTCGGGATAACCGATCACGACGGCCAGAGACGAATTCTTCGTCAAATTCATAAATTGGCTCGTCAAAGGCGGGATGGCCAATCGCATCGACTGCGGGAAAATGATGTAGCTAATCACCTGCACCTTGGTCAGTCCCAAAGCGGCACCGGCATTCCACTGCCCATGGGAAACGGCCAAAACGCCGGCACGCACGATTTCGGCAATCGCCGCTGACGTAAACATCGTCAGTCCCAACCACAAGGCCAAAAATTCGGGCGACAAAGCCGCACCGCCCTCAATGGCAAAACCTGCCACATGGGGCTTGTCCCAACCGCTGACCAAACCGCAAATGACCCAAACGATCAAACCGATCAGAATACCCGCACCCAAGCCTGCCAAAGCGGCCACCAAGTCGGTGACGCGCCTACGCCAGATTTCTCTGACCAAAAGTGCCGTCAAAATACCGGCCACAACGGCAAACAAAAACGACAATGCCGTTTGATGCGGCACGGCAACCTGCAAACCCGCTTTGCTCAATAGCGCCCAGGATCCCATGTGCAAGGGTTCGGTACTCATCGGCAACAATTCCGTAATCACCATGTAGACGGCAAAAAGTTGAATAATGAGCGGAATATTGCGATAGAACTCGACGTGTGCGGTGCCTAAAAATTTGAGGACGGGATGTTCAGCCAGACGCATCAAACCCACGACGACGCCCAAAATCATGGCCGAGGCGATAGCGCACAAGGACACGCGTACCGTATTGAGCATACCGTTGATGAAAGCCTTTAAAACACTCTCGGTGGAATTAAACGGGATAATGGCCTCACCGATATCGAATCCTGCCGCCCCTTGCAAGAAACCGAAACCGGAACGAATGTTTCGCTCAGTCAAATTGTCACTGACGTTAGCGGCTAAAACCCAAAACAGAGCAACCACAAGCGCTATGACCAGTGCCTGTGCCGTCCACTGAACGCGTCTGCGCGCGCTTTCTCTGCGCCTGAATGCATCGTCTCCGAATTCCGAGACGTCGAGGCGATTTTCCTGTGACAATTGACTCTCCCTGTCGGCCGCTTGGGCATATTGGTTTGCAACCGAAAATTATATGCTTGTCGAAATCGTTTAAAAAAATAAAAAACCGCGTGCTTGCCCGAACTTCGGATGACAGCAAGCACACGGTCTGTTCAACGGGCAAGACCCGCAAAGTCATGCCCCTATGACAAAGCCCGAATTAACGAATGGGCGGAGCGTACATGATGCCGCCCTGCGTCCAAAGATTATTCAAGCCGCGCGGCAAGTTCAAAGAGGTGTTCGGACCGAAGTTGGCCGTCCAGCTTTCGCCGTAGTTGCCGACTTGCTTGATGATGCGATAGCTCCATTCCTTGTCCAAACCGAGAAGCTTGCCGGTATCGTCACCCGTACCCACCAAACGCATCACCTGCGGGCTCTTGCTTGTGGCGCGCATTTCGTCGACATTGGCCTTGGTCAAGCCGCTTTCTTCGGCTTCCAGAAGCGTATAGAACGACCAGCGTACGATCTGGAACCATTCGTCATCGCCACGACGTACGGACGGACCCAAGGGTTCCTTGGAAATCGTTTCGGGCAAAATCACAAAGTCTTGCGGATTGCGAGCGCGCGTACGGGCGCCGGCCAAGTCGCTCATATCGGTCGTGTAAACCTGACAGCGGCCGGACAAAAATGCGCTTTGCGTGGCTTCGGTCGTATCGAACATCACCGGCTTGTACTTCATGTTGTTGGCGGCAAAATAATCGGCCAACGTTTGCACCGAGCTCGTACCGGACTGCAAACACACGGTCGCACCGTTCAATTGCTTGGCGCTCGTTACACCCAACTTCTTGGGAACCATAAAGCCCTGACCGTCGTAGTAGCTGATGGCGGCAAAAACGGCACCCAAAGAAGCGTCGCGCGTCAGCGTCCAGGTTGTATTGCGAGCCAACATGTCGATTTCGCCGGACTGCAAAGCGGTGAATCGTTGCGGGGAAGACAACGGCACGAATTTGACTTTCTGAGCATCTCCGAGAACAGCTGCAGCAACGGCACGACACGTATCGACGTCCAAACCGGTCCACTCGCCTTTGCTGTCGGCGTGGGAGAAACCGGGGGCGGCGGTATTGACACCGCAAATCACCTGACCGCGAGCCTTCACGGCATCGAGCACCGCACCGGCCTGTACGGAAAGCGACATGGCAGCCAAACCGACGGCTACCCCAATGGCCTTAATGTTCATAAAAATGCTCCGAAAAATGACACCCGTATACGGGCGAACTCACCAATATTGTTATCGTTGTCGGCTGTTCAAAGATTCACCCTTCGACTTGTCCAGCCAAGAAGAAGGTATGCTCATCGAATTCCGGCGTCTGTCAAGCGCAAGCTAAGGACATCACCCCGATTGCGGACTTCGGAAAGTCTATCGAAAAAGCCGCTTCATCCTCAATATTGCGAAACTTTCGATTGGCATTCATCAAGCCGATTGAGTGATTTTCCTCATAGTTTCGCTTCCCGTCGCTCGTATTTCTTTTCGATTCGGGGCGATAAGCTCGGCCGCATATAATAGGGTATTGATGATTTTTCGGACTTTTTTATGAATGTCACCGGTCAAATTATTTCGTTACTTCTTCTGATCGTCATCGGCGGCTTTTTCTCTTTTGCGGAAATCAGCCTTGCCGCCGCCAGCAAAATTCGTTTGAGCGCCATGGCCGAACAAGGCAACGCCGGCGCACAACGCGCTCTTCGCGTCAAAGACAATCCCGGACGTTACTTTTCTCTTATCCAAATCGGCAACAATATGGTGGCCATTTTGGGCGGTATCGTGGGCGAGTCGGTTTTTTCGCCCTACTTTGCTTGGGCCTACTCCTTTGTTTTAAGCCCGCAAGCCTCGGTCACCGCCGGCTTTATCACCTCTTTTTTGCTGATCACATTGGCTTTCGTGATTTTTGCCGATCTTTTCCCCAAGCGTCTTTCGATGAATCATGCCGAAAAGAACGCTGCGTTTTGCACGGCTCCGATGGCTTTTTTGGGCAAACTTCTCTCGCCCTTTGTTTGGGGCCTTGAAATCATCACCAATACGCTTTTGAAAATTTTGGGAGTTCCTCTCAAACCCCACAGCAAAATCACGTCCGACGACATCTTGGCAACGGTTGTCGCGGGGGCTGACGCCGGCGTCATCGCCCCGGGAGAACAAGCACTCATTGAAAACGTTTTCAATCTCGATCATCGTCCCGTTTCGACGGCCATGACCGCACGCGAATCCGTCATTTACCTCACGCTTGACGACACCGACAAGGACATCCGTCGAAAAATCGACGGCACGCCCCACAGCAACTTCTTGGTGTGCGACGGCGATATCGACCATGTCGTAGGGTTTATTTCCAGCAAAGACATCGTGCACCGCCTATTGGAAGGCAAACCTTTGACGGCTTGCGCGCAGGAACAGTTGAATCCGGCGCAGTTCGTTCCCGACACCTTGACACTTTCCGAAATCCTGGACGTCTTCCAGCGCACGCGCACGGACTTTGCAGTCGTTTTAAACGAATATGCGCTTGTCGTCGGTATCGTGACCTTAAACGACGTGATGAGCACCGTCATGGGCGAATTGGTTTTAACTCCCGAAGAGTCGCAAATCGTTCAACGCGACGAAACGAGTTGGCTCGTCGACGGCTCTACACCCGTAATCGACCTTATCAGTACATTGGATATCGACGAGTTGCCCGGATCCAAAAACTATGAAACTGTTGCAGGCTTCATGATGTACATGTTGCGCAAAATTCCCAAGCGCACCGACTCCATCTCTTGTGCCGGCTACGTTTTTGAAGTCATCGACGTCGACGCTAACAAAGTCGACCAAGTACTGGTCACAAAGAAAGCAAAAACTGAAAAAAGTTAATCAAAGTGTTACAAAACCGAGCGTTTTGACGATCTCGTAAGGAATACGAAAGATTCGGAGCGTACTTTTCGCATTACGAACAGTCATTTGATTGTTGTTGTTCATCAGATCTCAAAAATTGATTGCGCACTGCCGTTTGACGGCGGTGCGCTTTTTTTCATAGTTTTCGGCAGCGCCCAAAAAATATCCGCCCGAACAAAGCTCTGGGCGGATATGCGTGACTTCGATTTTTTCGAGACTTATTTTTTCGCAGCCGCAGTCTTTCTGACTGTCGTTTTGCGAACCGTCTTGGTTTCTCCGGCCTGATCGGCGGGAGCTGCCGGCACTCGGTCCTGGAATTCGAAGCCGACCTTACCGGTCTTTTTATTCAACACCAGATAAGCCTTGAACTTGCGATGGGTTCGATTGGAAACGAAATTTTCCAACAAATCGGTCTTACCTTCGTCAATCAACTTTTGGAACTGTTCGACGCTGATTTCCTGCTGCAAAATCGTTTTGCCGGTTCTGAAGTCGCAAGTGCGCGTACCCTGCGTGTGTTCGCAGAAGTAAGAGCTTCCCATCAACACCTTGCCGCCGCATTTGGGGCACTTGCCGACCACAGGCAAAGCCGACAGATCCTGCGTATCGTCGTCAGCTTTGTTATCTTCGCCGAAATCGAACTCGAGACGATACTCGTCATTGAGTTTCAATTCTGCTGCAAAGGGACGACCGAGCTTGCTAATAAAGCCGCTCAACGGCCCGATTCTGCCTTTGGTTAAAAGCTCTTCGACTTCTTCGACTTCAAAGGTTCTGCCGCCGGGATGCTTGCCGATGCTAAAGTCGCAACCGTTGCGAGTGCAAGCATAGCGACGGTAATTTTCCACCACTTCGCCGCCGCACTTGGGGCAACGGGCGGTCAAATGTGCCGGATTTTCAATAACCACCGTATTGCCCTCATAGCTCTTGGCCTGTTCGACAATGTGCGTGGTCATCTCGCGAATTTCCTGCATAAATGCCGCACGCGTCAACTGCCCCTTTTCGATCAAGCTGAGTTTGTGCTCCCATTCGCCGGTCAACTTCGGATCGGACAACACGCCGATTTTCAAGCCTTCCAACAAACTGAAAAGTTGATGTGCCTTGGCCGTCGGACACAAATCGCGACCTTCGCGACGCATGTAGTTCTGATCGATCAGGTTTTCGATAATGGCAGCACGCGTTGCAGGCGTTCCCAAACCTTTTTCGGCCATTGCTTCGCGCAACTCGTCGTCATCGACCAGTTTGCCCGCACCTTCCATTGCCGACAACAACGTGGCTTCGTTAAAACGCACGGGAGGCTTGGTTTGCTGTTTGCTCGAAGCAATATCAGCCACATCGGCCGTTTTGGCACCGTTAAGCGCCACAAGCGCATCTTCACCCACGGCTGCACGACCGTAAATGGCCATCCAACCGGGAACCGCCAAGACCTTGCCTTCGGTTTTGAAGTGATCCTGACCGGCAATGGAAATGCGCGTCGTCACATCAAACTGAGCGGCAGGGAAAAACACTGCCATAAAGCGCTTGACCACCAAATCGTAAATTTTAACTTCGGCCTCGCTCAGTACACTTTTGACCGGTTGCAACGTCGGAATAATGGCAAAGTGATCGCTGATCTTGGAATTGTCGAAAATTCGACGATTGGGCTTGACCCAATTGCTGTCCAAAATATTTTGGGCAAACGGCTGATAAGCGTGAGTTTCCGTCAGCATCGACAAAGTCGAGCGACACGTATCCAAGTAGTCTTCGGGCAAAGCGCGCGAATCCGTACGCGGATAAGTCAAAACCTTGTGCTTTTCATACAAGGCTTGGGCAAGAGACAAAGTCGTCTTGGCTGAAAAACCGAACTTGTTGTTGGCTTCGCGCTGCAAACTCGTCAAATCGAACAACTGAGGCGAAAATTGCGACGTGCGTTTGCTGGTTTCTTCCACCGTAGCCTTTTGATCGCAACAACGTTCGACGATGTTTTTTGCGGCAGCTTCGTCAAAAATGCGTTCCGCACGCAATTGAGGCTCGTTGGCATTTTTCTTAAATTTCGGATCGAACCAACGGCCTTCGTAAACACCGCCGTCGGGCAACTCGAAAGTCGCTTTGACTTCCCAATAATCTTTGGGACGGAATGCGCGAATTTCGTTTTCTCGACGCACCACAATCGCCAAGGTCGGCGTTTGTACGCGCCCCACGGTCGTTAAGAAAAAGCCGCCGTCCAAGCTGTTAAATGCCGTCATGGCACGGGTACCGTTAATACCCACCAACCAGTCGGCCTCGGAACGGCTCTTGGCCGCATCGGCCAACGTCTGCATTTCTTCATCGGTACGCAAATGCGCCATTGCGTCGCGAATGGCCGCCGGCGTCATGGACTGCAACCACAAACGCTTGATTTCTTTTTTGGATTTGACGGCCTGCATGATGTAGCGGAAGATCAACTCGCCTTCGCGTCCCGCGTCACATGCGTTGACGACAACGTCCACGTCCTTGCGACGAATCAGTTTGCCGAGATTCTTGAGCTTTTCCCCGCTTCGAGCAATGGGCTTTAAATCAAACGTCGGGGGCAATACCGGCAAATGTGCAAACGTCCACTTGCCGCGCTTGACCTCATACTCTTCCGGACAAGCCAACTCAAGCAAATGCCCCAAGGCATTTGCCACAATGTATTCATCGCCTTCATAGTAATCGCCCGTTTTTTTCAATTTACCAATCACTTTGGCGATATCGGTTGCTACCGACGGCTTTTCCGCAATAATCAAGGTCTTCATTTAAAGTTCTACCGTCAAAATAAACAGAAGCACAGGTTCCCTTTTTTAGGTTAAGGCGAGATACTATTGTTTGTCGATCCCGTTGACAAGGGTTAAAACAACTTTTTTTGACTTTTTCCATCAATCTAGGATATCGGAAACCGACTCGACAAGCTGTGCACCCTGCTTGAGAAGATACAAATTTCCTTTGTACAGAGGTGAATGAATCGAGCCCGGAACCGCATAGACATCGCGCCCGAGTTCGGCTGCCGCTCGGGCCGCCGCCAACGTCGGAGACCCGATTTGTGCCTGGACGGACAAAAGTTTGGGAGAAAGGCTTGCCATCAACTCCAATTGACTTGTACGGTACTGTTGATCGAATACGGTGGTCGGCGGCAGAGCCGAAACGATCAAGCCTCTGTGAGCAATTTCCACAAACAAATCTCGATTTTCTTTGGGATACAGTCTGTCGGGACCCGTCGACTGCACCACAATCGTGTCTGCCGTCCCGTCCAAAGCCCCTTTTGCAGCCGACGTTTCGATTCCCGAAGCCAACCCCGTGACGACCGCTTGCCCCTTTTGCGTCAGGGCGCGCGCAAAGTCCTGCGCGTTCAGAATCCCCTCGGCATCGGGGGTCTCGGTTCCGGTAACGGTGATTTTGGGCCGCATCAAAAGCTCGCGTCGTCCTCGAATCCACAAAACGGCCGGAGCTTTGCCTGCTCTTAAAAGTTCTTGCGGATAATCGCTGTCGCTCCAGGTCACAACGTCGGCTTGAGACGTTTTTTCCAACCAGCGGCAAGTTTCGTCAAAAATCGTGCGGTAACGGTCGGAAAAAAGATTTCTTGACATCTCTTCTCCGACAACGGGCACCACAGCTCTTCTTCCGGCGTTTAAAATATCGCCCGGAGAGCCGAAGGTATCCATCAGCTTTTGCAAGGCTTGCGGATCGATGTCAGCTGCGCAGATCATCAGAAAAAGCCAATCGAGTTCTTCTTGAGTTCGTTTTTTCACGTTTACCTCGGTTTCCTTAATCGGGCGGATAGTTTTCGGCACCGCCGTCTTGACGAGCCGACCATATCGGCCGCATACTAGCGCGTTCGTTCATTTTTTTCGCTTTTGCGGAGGTTTTTACCGTGGCACTTTTGCCTATTGTTCAGTATCCCGATCCTCGTCTGGCCATGAAGGCAGCCCCCGTTACGGTCTTTGACGACGAATTAAAGCAATTGGCTGCCGACATGGCCGAGACCATGTACGAAGCACCCGGCGTAGGGCTGGCCGCCACACAGATCGGGCGCAACATCCGCATGGTCGTCATCGATATTTCCGAAGAAAAAAATGCGCTCAAAGTGTTTGTCAACCCCGAAGTCATCGAACACTCCGAAGAACTCAACGAATGCGAAGAAGGTTGCCTGTCGCTTCCGGGCATCTATGAAAAAGTCAAACGACCTGCCCACGTCAAAGTTCGCGCTCAGGATTTGGACGGCAACATCTTTGAAATCGCTTGCGACGAACTTTTAAGCGTATGCGTGCAACACGAAATAGATCATTTGAACGGCACCGTATTTGTCGATCACTTAAGTGCTCTGAAAAAGCAACGCTCGGTTCAAAAACTGGCAAAACGCCGCAAAGAAGAAGCGCGCGCCAAAGCCAAAAAAGAAGCTTAACGAAATCAACTCCCGAAAGATTCCGTCTTCGGGAGTTTTTCCATTGAGAACCGAAAGGATTGAGGCGTCATGACTTTGGAAAATCTCCTTTTGTACATTCCGGTCGCATTTCTCATCGTTGTGATGCCGGGACCGGATTTTGCCATCGTCTCCAAGATTGCATTGACGCAAGGGCGCCTTGCCGGATGCGCTTGCGCCATCGGCGTGGCTTGCGGCATTTTAATTCACACCCTTTTGGCCATTGTCGGCATTTCGGCAGTGGTCGCCCACTCCGTCACACTGTTTTCGACATTGAAATGGATCGGCGCAGCTTATCTTTTTTGGCTCGGCATTCAAGCCATACGCGCTTCTTTTTCCAAAACGAAAGCGGACGCCGTCGATTTTCCTCAGCTACAAACCGTGCCCGAAACAACGCTGTCCAGACTTTGGTTGCAGGGGTTTCTTTGCAACGTCCTCAACCCCAAAGCCGTTTTGTTTTTTCTGACGTTTTTGCCTCAATTCATGACGCCGCACGAGGATCTCACCCCGCAATTTTTAATTTTGGGCGGCATCCTCATGGGCTTTTGTGCCGTTTGGTTCTCGAGTCTGTCGTTTGTTCTGGGCTATATCGGCGAAATATTTAAAAAGCCGAGTTTCCAAAATTGGCTCAATCGCGTCACCGGCGGCATTTTCCTTTTATTCGGATTAAAACTTGCACTGACGCAAACCCCGTAACAAACCCCGAAAGCGTCAACGCACCACATCGCTGTAGCAATGCTCGGCAATGGCCTCGGCAATCTCGTCAAGCTTATTCATCGGCAAATCGTGCCCCATCACATCAATGGCATGCAGTTTGCTGCCTTCGATACATTCGGCGATCTCTTTGCCGGCTTTAAAAGGCAAAAGGGGATCGGCACGCCCGTGAATGACCAATGTCGGCACCATCAGTTGACGCAACTGTTGTCGACGATCGCCGCTGGCTAAAATCGCCATCAATTGGCGTGCTTGAGCCGCTTGAGGCACATTGTTCTTTTTATTGACTGCAATGATTTCGTTTAAGAGCGCATCCGGATAGTCCGACCCTTTGGTGCCGATGCTTTGCATCATTTCCCGATAGTATTTGCGCAAAGACTCTTCATCGAAAGCTTTGGGAGGCTGCAAAACGGCGTAGACCGCCTTCAAGTTGCCCAGCCCCGTACGCGGATTGCCCGTCGCACTCGAAATACAAGTCAATGTAATCGTTCGGTGCGGGGCTTGCGTGGCAAAAACCTGAGCAATCATGCCGCCCATGGAAATACCAGCAATGTGCGCGCGCTCAATGCCCAAAACGTTGAGAAGCTCTTCCACATCGGCTGCCATATCTTCGAGTCGATACTGAGCCGTAACGGTGCCGCCTGCCACATACTTGGCAACGGCGCCGAGCATTTTGGCCATGCTGACTTCTTCGGTAAAAATGGCGCTCGCGCCGCTGTCGCGATTGTCCGGCGTAATGACATACAGCCCCTTTCGCACCAGTCGTTCCAAAAACTCGTACGGCCAAGCCACCGCCGGCATTCCCAACCCCATCAGCAACACCAAAGGCGGCATGTGGGGATCTCCGTATGTGCGATAACTCAAGATGCCTCTTTTTGTCTGAACTTGTTGCATGACAGCTGCTCTCTTTTCGGTAGAACCCTAAAACGTTTTTTACAAATCGGTCGAACGACTGCTTTCGATCCGGATAATTTTATAGCCACTTGCGCCGTGTAACGGTACAATGCAGGCACAAAACTCTTGCCTGTCGATTTCGACAACGGGCGCACATTCTCTTTTTGATTTTAGGATACATACGTTTATGCGCATCGCTTTTGCCGGCACGCCGCCTTTTGCCGCTAATGCTCTGGCCGCTTTAATCGAAGCCGGCCACGATATCGCTCTCGTTTTAACCCAACCCGATCGCCCGAGCGGTCGCGGAATGAAGTTAAAGCCCTCTGCCGTCAAAGAGCTCGCCCTCAAACACAATCTGACCGTCATTACCCCCTTGACGCTGTCGGTCAAACGCAATCCCGAAGAAGCTGAACAAGCCTTAAAGACTTTGGAAGATGCCGATGTCGACGTATTGATTGTTGCCGCCTACGGTTTGATTCTGCCGCAAAGAGCGTTGGACGCCGCCAAAGGGATCGGCCAGACCGGTGAAATCAAAAGCATGAATATCCACGCTTCGATTTTGCCGCGTTGGCGCGGCGCAGCGCCCATTCAACGCGCCATCGTCGCAGGCGATGCGCAAACGGGCGTCACGCTGATGAAAATGGAAGCCGGACTCGATACCGGTCCGATGATCGAAATCGGTACCACTCTCATTTCCGAGACGGATACCACCGTCACACTCACCGACCGACTCGGAGCACTGGGCGCACAAATGGTCGTCGAAGCACTGACGCACCCCGACACGTTAAAGTGCACCGTTCAGCCCACAGATGGCGTGACCTATGCCGAAAAGATTCTCAAATCCGAAAGCGCCGTCGACTGGACGTTGAGTGCTGTTGAAATCGCTCGCAAGGTGCGCGCTTTCAACCCGTTTCCCTTTGTGACGGCCGAACGCAAAGGCGAAGTTTTCAAGATTCGAGAAGCCATGGCCGTCGAAGGTCAAGGAAAACCCGGCGAAGTTCTGATTGCCGATAAAAAGCTCGTCGTCGCATGCGGCGAGGGAGCTCTCGAGTGCACCAAACTGCAAAAGGCCGGCAAACCCGAAATGCCCGTCGCATCCTTTCTGCAATCCTTTGCAATTGTCCAAGGGGAGGTTCTTTCGTGAAAACGGGTTCTTCTCTGGAAAGGGCAATGACATTGGCTGCCCAGGCTCGTACGTTGATGAGCGAGGGCGCTTCTCTGGAAAAAGCACTGTCCGTCGTCTGTCAAAGCGTCAGCCCGGAAGAAAAAGCTGCTTGCCAATCGTTGACCTACACTTCGACACGCCACTTCATGGCTTGTGAAACTTTGATGCGACTGCTGGCCAAACGCGCACCGGCAAAGGACGTGAAATCCCTTTTGTTGGTCGCTTTTGCCGAACTTATCGAAAATCCCGACAAGGCCTATGTCATCGTCAACGAAGCGGTCAAAGCCGTAAAAAATGTGGCACCTGCCGCCTCCGGTTTTGCCAACGCCTGTTTAAGACGCTTGACGCGCGAGCGTACCAAGCTCATGTCGATCGCATCGTCTTCCGACGAAGTTCGCCTTAATGCCCCGCGTTGGTGGATCGAAAAAATGCGTGCTACGCTCGGCGAAACCGAAGCCGATGCCATGATGCGTTTGGCTCGTACTCGTCCTCCGATGATCCTTCGCGTCAACCGCCGTAAAAACACACCTGGCGAATGGATTGCTGCGGCACGCGAAAAAGGCATCCAAGCGCGTCTGCTCGGCGACGAAGCCGTTCTTCTGACCGAGGCAATGCCGGTGTCCGACGTACCGGGCTTTGCCGAGGGACTTGTCAGCGTTCAGGACGCCGGAGCACAGCTCGCCGCTCAATTTGCACAACCCAAGTCGGGAGAAACAATTCTCGACGCTTGTGCCGCTCCCGGAGGCAAGACGGCGCATTTGTTGGAATTGGCCGATTGCCGGGTCACGGCTCTTGAAATCGATGCCGTGCGCGCCCGACGCATTCATGAAAATTTGACCCGTTTGGGATTGAGCGCCGAGGTGAAAACGGCCGACGCCGCCAAATCGGACTCCTGGTGGGATAAAACGCTTTTCGACACGATTCTGTTGGATGCTCCGTGCACGGCCAGCGGTATCGTTCGCCGTCATCCCGACATCGTCTTTTCCCGTCGACCGCAAGATATTCGTGCGCTCGCATTACAACAGAAAAAACTGCTGGAAACACTTTGGCCCCTCTTAAAGGTTGGCGGAAAACTCGTCTATGTCGTATGCTCGGTATTCGAGGAGGAGGGAAAAGCACAAATCGAAGCGTTTTTGTCAAAACACTCCGATGCAAAAGCGGTTTCGCCCAAACAAGACATTCCTTCTTTGTTAACTTTAACTCCGTGCGAAGCGTCCGAAAAGGAATATCCCGGAATTTATGACACGCACGACGGTTTTTTCTACGCTGTACTCTTGAAGAATTGATTCGGACATGATCTCGCGCCGTACGCTTTGTGGAGCCATTGCCACCGTCCCCGTTTTGGCGACGGTGCCCGGTGTCGTGCGCGCCGCGGACAACGACATTGTCCTGATGCAGTCCGAAATCACCAGACATGCTTCCGGATTTCAATTGTCCGCCGTTTGGGAATTCGATTTGGCCAATACGCTCATCGAAAGTCTTCATCGCGGTATTGCGCTTTATTTCGTCTGCAATTTCCGGTTGCAAAGACAGCGTTGGTATTGGTTTGACAAAGACTTGTCCGACGTCGAACTCGTTCAGCGCATCAGCTTCAGCCCGCTGTCTCGCACCTATCGTCTGTCGCGCGGCGGCCTGTCGCAAACGTTCGATTCGCTGGATCAAGCGCTCTCGCTCGTCAAACACATCCGAGAGTGGCCTGTCATTGACCTGTCGTTTGAAAAAGACTTGGACGACTTGGATGCCGAGGTGCGTATGCGTCTGGATGCAAGTCGTCTGCCCAAACCGTTGCAGGTCACGATCGGCGGTAATTCCGATTGGAATTTGGACAGCGACTGGCTTACGGTCTCCTTGCCGCGTATCGAATAAGGTCGTTACTCGTGTCCAAGTGGCTTCGAATTTCCTTTTATCTCATCGCCGTAGCCGGCGTGGCGCTTCTGATTGCCCTTGCCGCAGGCGGCGCAAATTCGTCGGACTTTGAGCGTTATTTCCCTGTTTTGTTGATTGTCAACATTTTTGCAACGCTCTCGCTTTTCATTTTTATCGTGGCCATCGTTTTTCGCATGGTCAAACGCCTGAAAAACGGCGTCTACGGCTCGCGCATGACGGCAACGCTTGCCTTGGTTTTGGCCGTTTCTGCCATTGTTCCCTGTCTGTTGATCTATCTGGTATCGAGTCAATTTATCGGTCGCTCGATCGACTCTTGGTTTGATGTGCGAATCGAAGAGGCCCTTGACTCCGGCGTGGCACTCTCGGGCGGCGTGATCGATCGGGAACAAAAAAGTTTGCGTCAAGCCGCTTTGCGCATTGCCTCCATCTTGAACGTCACCTCCGACACCGATAAAACCCTTGCCTTGGATCGTATGCGGGAAACGGCCGATGCGGCTTCGGCAATTGTTTTTTCCGAGGACGGTACGATTCAACTCAGTTCTTTTTCACCGATGGCTCCCACCATCATCGATCGCCCGACGTTTTCGCAATTTACCAAAGCCACCGATGAAAACGGCATCTACCTTTTGGAAGGCGATCAAGCCGAAACCGAAGAACTTTTGCGCATTCGCGCCATCGTGCCGTTAGGCAGACTCACCAAACCGAAAACGTTCTTACAGCTCACGCAGTTTGTCCCCAAAGAGGTCGCCGAGCACACTCAGGACCTGATTCAAGGCTATCGAAATTATCAGGAATTGGTTTTGACGCGCGACGCTTTGCGCAACATCTATACGGTGACTCTGACCCTGACGATGGTATTGGCGGTTTTGGTAGCCATTTCGGTAGCATTGAGTTTTGCTCGATCGATTACGGCTCCGGTGTTGCAATTGGCGGCCGGTACCAGAAAAGTGGCCGAAGGCGATTGGCGCCCCATTAAGGAATTTGCCGGCAAAAGCGAAATCAATGCCCTGACCCGAAGCTTCAATTCGATGGTCGCGCAAATTGCCGATGCCCGCCAAATCGTTGAAAACCAACGCATCCATGCCGAACATGCCAGAGCTCAGCTTGAACGTATTTTGGAAAATCTGTCTTCCGGTGTTTTGGTCACCGACAACCGCTTTACGGTTTTGATGTTCAACAGCGCCACCAACAGTATTTTGAAATTCAACGCCATCACCGAAGGCAGCTCCCTGATCGAAGCCAGCCCGGACTTGGCTCGAGCTTTGGACGAAGAAATTCAAGTCGCGACAGACGATACCGACATTCGTTTCGAGCTTGAAGTGACGCGTCCGGATTTAACCGCGCCCATTTCGCTTTATATTCGCGCCGCAAAGACCGAGTTGGAAAAGGGCAGCGGTTGGGTCATCGTTTTTGACGACATCTCCCCGGTGCTCGATGCGCAACGCGCCGTTGCCTGGGGCGAAGTGGCCAGACGTTTGGCTCACGAAATCAAAAATCCGCTCACGCCCATTCGTCTTGCTGCAGAGCGCTTGGAATTCAAGCTTGCCGACAAACTCGACGAACACGATGCCGCGTTACTGAAGCGCACCAGTAACACCATCGTCACGCAAGTCGACGCACTCAAACAGATGGTCAACGACTTCAGAGACTTTGCCAAATTGCCCACAGCAAGCCTTAAACCGGCAAATCTCGCAGATATCATCGCCGAAGCCGTCGAGCTCTATGCCAGCGGAGGCATTCACGTCGACATTAAGATCGACCCGGATATTCCGATGATTTTGGCCGACTCGGCGCAGCTCAAACAAGTGCTGCACAACCTGATCGGCAACGCCATCGATTCGACCGCCGAAGTCGGAAAACCGGAAATTTCTCTAAGCGTTGTTAAGGTTGCAAAAACATCGGGGCGTATAAGTACCGTACGCATGATTTTGGAAGACAACGGGCCGGGATTTACGCCCTCGATTCTGGCGCACGCCTTTGAACCTTATGTCACGACTAAACCGACGGGAACCGGATTGGGGTTGCCGATGGTCAAAAAAATTATTGAAGAACATCACGCCAAGATTACGTTGTCGAATAAAACGGATTTGCACGACAACGTTCTGGGGGCACGCATCGTGGTTATTTTCCCGGTTCCGTCTTCTTTGACCGACGAGGCGGGGTCGGAAAGTTGATAGAAAAAGTCACGCGGCAAACTTTCGAATTCATCCGCGGGAACATCAAAAAGAAATTGGCGAATCGAAAAAAGTCTTTTTGCAATTATTGGCGACACTCGCGAAATTGCTTAATATTGAGGGTGCGTCTCCAAATGAGAGACAATACATCCATTCATTTAGGTCGACGGGTAACAAAGGATAGTTGAGCAGATATGGCAAAGATTTTAGTGGTCGATGACGAAGTCGGCATTCGCGAACTTCTCTCGGATATTCTCTCCGATGAGGGCTATACGGTTGTGTCTGCAGAAAATGCCGAGGCTGCTCGCGTTTTCATGGCCAAGGAAGAATTCGACCTGGTGATGCTCGATATCTGGATGCCCGACACCGACGGCATCTCGTTGCTCAAAGAATGGGGGAGCAAGAAAATGTTGCGTTGTCCCGTCGTGATGATGAGCGGACACGGTTCCATTGAAACGGCTATTGAAGCCACCAAGTTCGGTGCCCTGGACTACTTGGAAAAGCCGATTCCCATGCAGCGCCTGTTGCAGTGCGTTCGTCATGCTCTGGAAGTTCGTCAACGTATCGTTTCTCTTGCCAAAATCAATCTCAACGCAACCCCCGAGCCGCGTGCATTGCCCGACCCCTTGCCCGCACCGAAATCTGCCGAACTGCCCAAATACCATATTGAAGACACGGGCATTGTCGTCGACTTCAGCAAAACGTTGCGGGAAGTTCGCGAATCGGTCGAAAAAGCTTACTTGCTTTGTCTGATGCAGCGTGAAAATTGCCAGATGACGCGCGTGGCAAAACATGCCGGACTTGAGCGCACGCATCTGTATCGCAAGCTTAAGAGTTTGAACATGGAGATTCCCCGCGCCGCCAACGTTACCCGTACGACACCCGAAATCTTGGACAAACAGGCACTGCTCAGCGAAGGCCCCGAGGATTTGGATTCGCTCTAAGTCGTATCGAGCACAACGTTTTTACGGGTAAAATGCTTTCCAATCGCTATGCTCAAGTTTCGGGCATGGCGCTTTTGCGTGCACATTTTGTCGTGTACCGACAACTTTTGGATATTGTGGCAAACACCCTATGCAAATTCTCATTATCGGAGCAGGTCGAATCGGCAATGCCGTTGCCGAAGCGCTTGTGGACGAGGCCAACGACATCACCGTCGTCGACTTGGATCGTTCACGAGTCGACGCACTGCAATCCCGACTCGATCTGCGCGGCATAGCCGGTAACGCCACTTCTCCGGAAGTTCTTCAAGGTGCCGGAGCCGCCGACGCGGACATGATTTTGGCCGTAACGGCAAATGACGAGACCAATATGGCCGTATGCCTGTTGGCTTCACGCCTTTTTAATATTCCGACACGCATTGCTCGCGTCCGTAACAGCGAATTGCGCAGTTATCCGCGACTTTTGGCCGAGGAAGGCTTTCAAATCACCAGTGCAATTTGGCCCGAACAAACGCTCACGGAATCGCTTTTGCGCTTAATCGAATTTCCGGAAACTTTGCAGATTCTGGATTTTGCCGAAGGTAAAGCCTCGCTGTTTTGCGTACGTGCCGTTGCCGGCAGTCCCTTGGTCGGGCGCCCCATCCGCGATTTGGCCGTTCATCTGCCCAAGGTGCCGGCAAGAATTGTCTCGGTATTTCGTCGCAACCGTCGACTCGATTTGTCACCCAATACCGTCATCGAAAGCGGAGACGAAGTCATTGCGCTTTCTTCCGGACGCAATGTCAAGCGCGTGATCAGCGAATTGCGCCATCACGAAGAACGTATCCGCAATATCATCATCGGCGGCAATCAGGTACTCGGCATTCAGCTTGCACAAGCACTCAACGGTCCCGAGGGGCGCAAGGGCTATCACATCAACATCATCGATCCGAATCGAACTTTATCCAAATCTCTGGCCGCGCACCGTCCGACAGATACCGACCTTTTCGAGGGCTCTATCACCGATGAGGAAATGTTGGAAACGACGGGCATTGCCCAGTGCGATCTCTACATCTCTTTAAGTTCGCATGACGAAACCAATATCATGGGAGCGTTGCTCGCTAAAAAACTCGGTGCCAGACGCGTGATTGCGCTGACCGATAACGCGACCTTCAGCGACTTGATGCAAGGTACTCAGATCGACATTACTGTCTCCAAAACGCAAGCCTGTTTAAACGAATTGCTACGCCACGTGCGACGCGGCGACGTCGTCAGTGCTCACAGTCTCCGTCGCGGTGTGGCAGAAGCTTTGGAAATCGTGGCACACGGCAACGCCAAGAGCTCGCGTGTGGTCGGAAAATGCATCAAAGACATCGATTTGCCCGAAGGCGCAACGATTGCCGCGCTGGTTCGAGAAAATCCCGAGGATGACGACTTCCAGCTCCTTGTGGCGGCCGGCGACCTAAGGGTTGCTGCAGAAGATCGCGTCATTGTTTTTGTGCCGAGCAAACGCATGATTCCCCAAATCGAAAAACTCTTTGCCGTTGATGTGGGCTTTTTCTAAGAACCGGGAACAAAGCCATGTTTCGCTCATTACGCTATAGCTTATTTCCGGTTTTAAACATTACGGCACCGGTTCTTATTGCGTTTGCATTCATTTTGCTGATACCGTGCCTGGTTTCCTTTCTTTATGCCGACGGCGCACAAGACGGCTTTGAGATTGCGTCACTGTCGTGTTTGCTTACCGGTTCCGCACTGCACTTGTTAACCTTCAGAGACAAGCGCGAACTGTTGCCGCGAGACGGTTTTTTGCTTGCCACGATCATTTGGGTCACGATTCCGATTTTTGCCAGCATTCCGCTCTATTTGGAAATCGACGATCTTTCCTACACCTTGGCCTTTTTCGAGGCCATGAGCGGCACGACAACGACTTGTGCCACCGCTTTGGCCGGCCTTGACACATTGCCGGCCTCACTGAACTTTTGGCGATGCTTTTTGAGTTGGCTCGGCGGCATGGGGATTTTAGTTTTGGCTGTCGCGATTTTGCCGTTATTGGGTGTGGGCGGCTCACAAATTTTCAAGGCCGAAAGCTCCGGGCCCATGAAAGAATCCCGATTGACGCCCAGAATTGCCGATACAGCCAAGGGACTGTGGTCGATTTATGTAGCTTTAAGTATTGCCTGCGCCTTCGCTTTCAAGTTTGCTGGCATGGATACGTTTGACAGTATTCTTCATGCCTTTTCCACGGTCAGCCTCGGCGGTTTTTCATCTCACGATGCCAGTTTCGGTTATTGGAACAATCCTGCCGTTGAAGCCACCGCCGTCATTTTCATGCTTTTGTGCGGCATGAGTTTTGCTCTGCATTTTATGGCATGGAAAACCAAATCTCCGTTGGCTTACTTTAAAAATCCGGAATGTCTGGCATGGTTGGCCACGGCGCTTGTGTTTACTTTGACGGTCGCCGCCTTGCTTTACTTCAACGAAAACTATGCCGATCCCCTGACCGCAGTTCGCGTTGCGGCATTCAACGTCGTGAGCATCATTTCCACCACAGGTTTTGCCACAGAAGATTTCAATCTATGGCCGGCATCGGCCTCCATACTGATGTTTATCGGCGCAAGCTTTGCCACCTGCGGCGGCAGTACGGGCGGCGGTATGAAAATGATGCGTGCGTTGATTTTATTTAAGCAAGCCGCGCGTCAGTTCGCTTTGACTTTGCGTCCCAAAGCCGTATTGCCGGTCACGGTAGCCGGCAATACAATCGAAAGCTCAGTGGTGTTTTCCGCACTGTCCTTTATGCTTTTGTGGACGGTTTGCTCTATTTTCGCCACTTGGTTGTTGATGGTTACGGGACTGGACCTCATCACGGCGCTGTCGGCAGCCGTGGCATGCATCACCAACACGGGACCGGGCTTGGGTGCCGTCGGTCCTTATTCGAACTTTTCAGTGTTTAACGATGCACAATTGTGGCTGTGCTCTTTTTTAATGTTGATCGGCCGTCTGGAACTGGTGACTGTTTTCGTGTTGTTTACGCGCACATTCTGGCGCTTCTAACCGAACGATTTACGGCACACCCCACCACAGCTTCACGTCTTTTTTCTTAGCGGCTTTCATCATTTCCAAGAACGGATAAACGCGCATGCAGAAACTGATCCGTTCGCGTGCCTTCTTCTCTTCGTCTTCTTCGGCAAAGGTTTGAAAAATCGTTTTACCCTTCAAGTCCTCTTCGTGTTCTTTTTGTTTGATTTCGGCCATCACGGCTTTTTCACGTGCAATCTCGGCTTCGATTTTTGCGATAGCCGCATCCAAGTCTTCAGGCAATAGGCAACCCGAGTCGCTATAGGTGCGCCCCAAAACCTCGCAAATACGTTTAAACGTATCCGACATCATGATGAACCCGCCTGTTGCCGGACTGCGAAACTCCAGAACTGCCATAAAAATCCCCTTCGAATCTTCTAAAAAATGATCTTACCCAAAAAGTTTACTGCATCTAAGCCGACAGGAATGCCACAAAATCCTGCGCCGTTTCCCCGGCTCATGTAGACTTCGGAAAGTTCCAACAAGCAAAGGTTGCTTAACTGTTTATCCGTGTCCAAATCCATCTTCATTATCGCTCACGCCCCCTTGGCCAGTGCGTTGAAAAATTGCGCGATGCATATTTACTCGTGCGACGAACGCGTGCGCGAGCGTATTGTGGCCATCGATGTGGCGCCGGATGACGATATCGCCCAAGTCTCACAAGATGTGGCCGAGCGTATCCGTGCCAACGCCGACAAACAAACTTTGATTCTGACCGATTTGGTAGGGGCAACCCCCTCCAATATTGCAGAATCGTTTGTCCGCGCACCCGATGTTGTCGTTGCAACCGGAATCAACCTGCCGATGGTGCTCACAGCCGTGTGTCACCGCGACGAACCTTTTGAAGAACTGGTTGATTTGGTGATGAAAGCCGGTCGAGACAGCATTTCGCGCATTCCGACGGCTTAAATCTTTTTTACCCATTAGATCCTCGACAGTCATGCAAACTCGTTCCGTTACCGTATTAAACAAATTGGGCGTTCATGCTCGTCCCGGTGCTTTATTGACCAAAACAGCCAACTTATTCGACTGTTCCGTCACGATCAAAAAAGGAGACAAAACGGTCGATGCCAAATCCATCCTGTCGGTGCTGCGCATGGCTGCCAAGTGCGGTGATGAATTGACCATCATCACCGACGGACGTGACGATTTGGCTGCCCTGGAATCAATTCTGGCACTGTTTCAATCGCGTTTCGGTGAAGACGAGTAGGATCTATGGACGAAGACATCAAAAAGGTCGAAGACGTTAAGCTCGAACCTGTCTCGGAAGGTGAAACGGTTCTTGCTGAGTCGCCCTGCTCGGATAAAGTCGAAGGCAGCCCAGAGACTTCGTCTCAACAAAGTGCTTCCGAAACGCCTGAAAGCGCGCCGCAAGACCCCGAAACACAAACCGATGACAACGCAACCGAGTCCTATACCCTTTCGGGACAAACCGTATTCGGCGGTGCCGCCCTCGGACACGCTCAGCTCTTAAGTGAAGGCGAATTGGAAATCCCTCACTTTACGATTGAAAAAACTCAGACTCGTGCCGAATTTACCCGTTTGCGTGCCGCCATTAACACGGTGACACGCGAATTCGAAGAGCTGTTGAAAACCACGACGGAAAACGATGTTCCCGAAGCTCAAGCCTTTATCGAACTGCATTGTCAAATTCTCAAAGACGAATCGCTCATCGGCGAGACACAAGACATTATTCGCGATCGTTTGATCAATGCGGAATGGGCTTTATCGTTGCGTTTGGATGAGTTGCGCCGCAGTTTCGAAGAAATCGACGACGACTACTTGGCCGAACGCGTCGAAGACATCGCGCAAGTCGTCGAGCGCGTGCAACGCGTTTTGACCGGTCGTCGCCGTCCGGCCGATACGGTCAGCCAGGTCATGAGCGACAGCTCGGTGATTTTGATTGCCGAAGATTTAAGCCCCGCCGACATTTTGATTTTGAAGCGCCGCGGCGACATCTCCGTTTCCGGTCTTATCGTCGAATTGGGCTCTCCGACGTCGCACTCGGCAATTTTGGCGCGCTCTTTGGAAATCCCCATGTTGGTCAACGTCGAGGGTGCAAAAGACCATATCGCGCATGACGACATCATCTTTTTAAATGCCGACGAAGGGACTGTTTTAGTCAATCCGGCTCCGGATTTGCTCCCGACCGTTTCCCGCCATATTCGACAACTCAACGGCAACCGACGTCGACAACAAAATCTTCGAAGCACCCCGGCGCAAACTGCTGACGGCGTTCGCATCGAACTTTTTGCCAACATTGCACTGCCCGAAGACGTCATCGACGCGGTTCGCAACGGTGCCGAAGGCGTGGGTCTATTTCGTTCGGAATTCTTGTTTATGAATCGTCCGATTTTCCCAGGCGAAGACGAACAGTACGAAACCTATCTGCGCGTGATTCGTGCCATGCGAGACAAGCCGGTAACCATTCGTACCATGGACTTGGGCGGAGACAAACTGCCTTCGGAAGAAGCATTGGAGTCTATCGGCGCCGAGTCCGACGAAGAAATTCTCAATCCCGCATTGGGACGACGAGCTATTCGCTTTTGTATTGATCATCCCGAGCTGTTTAAAACGCAACTGCGCGCCATTTTGCGTGCGGCTTGCGCCGGCAACGTACGCATCATGATTCCTCTGATGACGAGAACAAGCGAAATTGTCTATGTCAAGTCGCTCATCGAGCAGTGCCGACAAGAGCTTAACCAACGAGGTCAAAAATGCGTCGAGACCATTGAAGTCGGAGCCATGATCGAAGTACCGGCTTTGGCATTTTGTCTGCCGCAATTTTTAAAACATTTAGATTTCGTAAGCATCGGCACCAATGACTTGATTCAGTACCTTTTAGCCGCCGACCGCCAAGATCCCGCCGTCAGTGCCATTTGCAATCCCCTGCATCCGGCCGTCACGGGCATTTTGTCTCACATCATCAAAACGGCCAATCGTTTGAAAAAACCGGTGAGCGTTTGCGGCGAGGTAGCTGCCGATCCGATGTTTGCCAAACTAATGATCGGCATGGGATTACGACAGTTGTCCATGAGTTGTTCTAGCCTGCTACCGGTCAAAGAACAACTCATCGAATACACACTGAAAGATGCGCAAACCTTTGCGCGCAAAATCTTGGCTTGCTCAACGACAAAAGGTATTCGCAACGTTATCAAACAGTGTTGCAGCAACGAGTTCGAATTGGAATCGAGCCCGATTATGCGCAGCGCTTTAGCCGATGATTTTTTGGCGGTTCATCCGCTTGATTCTTGATTTTTCCGGGAGACCTTAACCACAATGGCACACAACCTTTCGCTTGAAGACATCGATCGTCTCGGAGAGCTTTTGGCAAGCATGCCCGAAGCATTTATGCCGATGGAAGCAGATATGCTCGACGGCTATCTGACAGCCATCGCCCTTTTGAAACATCCGCCGAAAATCGAAGATTGGCTCCCCTTTGTCTTCGATTTGCAGGGCAATACCCGCGCCAAATTACCCAATGCGGAGCGTCAAGCCGAGTTACGCAAACTCATTTTTGCGCGCGGTGAAGAAATCGAACGCCAACTGTTGTCTGAAAAAGCCATCGACCCGATTATTTATGACGGCGACGAGTCGACGCAAGACGACGATACGGACGAATTTGCACCCCTGGCACCGTTTTCCGACGGCTTTGCTTTTGCCTGTGCCAACTGGCCGGAATTGCTCAATAGCGACGATAAAGCCGTTCAGGCTGCTTTAGTCGGAATCCTGCGCTACGAATCCAAGTCGGAAGAAAGGGATGCCGACGAAGAAACCGTCATGCAGGAAATCGAAGAAGACATGACCTTTGCCGATCTTGACGAAGCGATTGCCGACTTGGCGGCATGTGTACAGGAAATTGCCGAAGTCACGCGCAAAAACGACATTGCTGCGGCCAAGCCCCGTCAGCAACGCGGTAAAAAAACGCGCCGATAGACTGCTGTTGCACAAACTTTGCACAAACCCCGGGCTCGTTACGATCTCGGGGTTTTCTTATGCGGACAGCCCGAGTTTTTTGCGTGCAACACCGGCAATCAATACCAGCGCCAAAACCGGAACGCCCATCATCGCCGTCAAAATAAAAAAATTGGAATACCCGACGGCTTCCACAGCCGCTCCGGAAAAACCTGCGAGAAACTTCGGAATGATGAGCATCACCGAAGAAAAAAGCGCATATTGGGTTGCCGAATAGGCTACGTTGGTCAACCCCGACAAATACGCTACAAACGCTGCCGAAGCCAAACCGCCGGCCAAGTTATCCGCACTGACGGCAAAGATCAGAAACAGCATATCGTGGCCGCGCAAGGCCAAAACGGAAAATAAAAGATTGGTCAATGCCGAAAGCAAGGCTCCGGTAAAAAGCGTCTTCATCACGCCGATGCGCATGGCGACCACGCCGCCGACGAAGGCACCGAACAACGTCATGACGACCCCGAAAACTTTACTGACGGCTGCCACTTCTTCTTTACTAAAACCCAAATCCGAATAGAAAGGATTGGCCATCACCCCCATGACGATATCGCTGACGCGATAAAGCGCGATCAAAAGCAAAATTGCCAGAGCCCAGACGCCGTAACGAGAGAAAAAGTCGATAAACGGACGGCAGGCACAGTCGTAAAACCATTGTTTGAACGATCGTTTTCGCTCGAGCTTCACTGCCTTTGAGACAGGTTCGCGACTCAACAGCGTTGTCACGATCCCGACGAGCATACTTGCGGCCATCGCCAAATAAGCGCAACGCCAAGCGCCCAAGGCCGAACCTTCCGCAGCCGCAGCAATAGCCAAAGCGCCCGCGCCCGACCAAATCATGGCAATGCGATATCCCATCTGATAGGTTGCGGCAAAAGCGGCCTGTTCGTCTTCTTTACCGCTTTCGATACGAAATGCATCCAAAGCCACGTCTTGTGTCGCACCGAAAAAAGCCGTTGTCAAAGCCAACAGAGCCATTTGCCTGAGACTGACGGACGGATCGGTCCAAGCCATGGCCGAAAGAGACGCAACCAACCCGAATTGGGCTACCAATAACCAGGCACGACGTCTGCCCAAGCAACGCGTCAATACGGGAATGGGCAATGCGTCCACCAAAGGCGCCCACACCCATTTAAAACCCCAACACAAACCCACCCAACTCATAAAGCCGATGGTCTTTAAATCGACGCCCGCTTCGCGCATCCAAAAAGACAAGGTTCCGAATACCAACAGCAAAGGCAAGCCGGAAGAAAATCCCAGAAAAAGCATGCGTAATGTCGCAGGCTCTCGATACACCGAGAGCGTTTGCCATAAATTTGTC
>ERZ1035006.146-NODE-146-length-58401-cov-5.136188_pt1 | contig 58401 bp, 58 predicted proteins | sample MGYA00520694_ERZ1035006 | MGnify/ENA primary metagenome ERZ1035006 (study PRJEB33766, sample SAMN09781746) | gut metagenome | biome: gut microbiome | host: Homo sapiens | place: Madagascar | study: EMG produced TPA metagenomics assembly of the PRJNA485056 data set...
ATCTTGGCAACAAGATCGCGCCAAACGGCCAAAGACGCCGAAATTTCTCCGGTCGTATTCACAAATTCGACGTGCGCCAAGGTCTTGCCAATTGCTTCCAATTTGGCAAGCGAGGCAGGCCTCACTCCCGAAAGCATCACGAGCGCCTGATTTTGATCAATCCAAAAACTTTGCAAGGGCTGTGCGATCGGCATTTTTAACCAATCGGAAACACTGAGCGCTGTAGCTTGAACGGGCATTGCGGCTTTGACTTGCGTAGACAGTTTTTGTTCCACCAGTTCGCGGGCACGGGCATTTGCCGCATGAACCAATCGATAAGTTTTCAACTGCTCGTCGCTACTGGTCAACACGCCCAATCCGGTGCGAAAACCGGCAATCGTGCCCTCGCTTTGAGCCTTCTTCAATTCCCCGATCAGCGCTTGAACGCTTTCGATGACGGTCTCGCTCGAGCTTGCCCGAACCACAAAAAACTGTGCCGGGCTTTCGGGCGCCAAAATCTGCACCACGCGTTGCTGTTCGATCTGTAAATCGTCCGGTAACTTTGTCAGCAGGCGCAATTCGTCCGTTGTCGTCAAACGCATCATTCCCGTCGCGGCCACAAGCGCAACGACACCTAAAACAATCGCCTTGCAGTATGTCGTTTTGACGATTAAAAGACCTTCAAGCCAGATCGTCCAACGGCGCGTCAACGACGGCATCGCCCGCACATGCGATACACTCGGCAGAATCAAAAGCACGCAAAGCCAAGCCGATGTCAGACCTGCCATGCAAAAAAGCGCCATTTGCTGCAGGCTCGGCATCGGAATAAAAAGCATCACGGCGTATCCTGCAACCGACGACACCAAAGACACCGACAATCCCTTAGCCAGAGAGTTTCTCGCTTCTTCGGCGCCGGTGCTTTCAAAGAGTTCGGTGAGGTAATGAAACACATAATCGGCCGCCACACCAAGTAAGGTCATACCGAAAACCACGGTAATCAAGTGAATGCCGTCAAAGATCAACCACACGACGCTGAAAGCAACGGCAAAACTCGTTGCCAGCGTACCGAGTACGATTCCCACTGCCGAAAACGAGCGCAGAAAAACAATGATGAAAAGCGCCAAAGCCGCTGCCGAAACAGTGCCGATCATGCTCGACTCTCGGGAAGCTTGTCCTGTTGCGGCTTCTGCAATCAAAGCCGGACCCGAAGCCAAAATTTCACTGCCGACATATTTCTCGCTTGCCTGCACACGTGCCAGCGTCAGCACGTCTGTTACGGATAATCCGCCCAACTGCAACGCCGACTTCACCCGCACGGTGAGCAAAATCCACGGCCGCTTGGCATCGTTACCGTCGGCCACCGTGACAAAATCGCCTCGCAACGAAAACCGACCGTCCAAAAAGACTTCTCGAAAACGTTCCGAAAAAAGTCCCAACGGATCGTTTTCCCACGAAACGACATCTGCGGATATCGGTCGGTAAAGGTTTCTCAAGGCACGATTGACGATGGCTTTATCCGTTGCTTGCTCAAGCCAGACAAGCGAGTCTTGCGAGATGAAATTTTCTCGATAAGGCATCAGCGACGCAACCGAGCGGGCAAACTCGACAGCATCGGTTTTTTGTACGTCCAGACCGTCTGCTTTCAAAGTCGCTTGCACACTTCGTGCCAAAGCCTCGGTTTGATCGTCTCTTGCGGCTCTGACCAACACAAAAAGGTTTTGCGCCGCCGTATCGGCAATGCGCGTCAAAACGTCGGAAGCCGTTTGCGTGCGCTCTTCTTGCGGCAAAAGCGCTCTGACATCGGTCTGGATCAATGCCCCGTCAAAACGCCAAGCACACAGGCCGACCAAGACGACAATGACGCCTAACCAAAGAACTTGCGCAAAACGAATCAGGGGCTTCACTGCAAGCTCTCCAAAAGACGACGATCTTCTTCGTTGATCTCGGGATTGTCCTTGGCATCCTCAAAAACGATCTCTGTTACCGTTGCATCCTTCATCACGATCTGAACACGGGATATGTGCCGAGCCCCCGTTGTCAACACTTCGGAAACCCACTCCTTGGCGTTGCCCGCCTTAGGCGTTGCCAAGACTCTCCAATTTTCTTTACTGCCGTCGATTTCGATGAAAAAGCGATCGGATAAAAAGGCAAAATCGCCCTTGAGAACCCTGTCCATCGTTTCCGTCACGATGCCGAGCGCCTTATTTTCCTCAACTTGCCATCGTCCGAGCTCATCGGTGCGTCCGCGCTTTTTTTCGGAAAAACCCAACGTTTCTTCAAAGGGCTCCATCATTGTCCACAATATGCCTTTGTCGCGCACAAGCACCACCTTCCCTTGTGAGACCAAAGGAACGCCGACGGCCTGAGATCGTTTGATCATTTCAAAGCGAGCCGAAATGACGTCGGCATCCGAAAGTTCTTTTTGAATATCGCCGAGGTTCAATGCAAAGGCAGAACACGAAAGCGTCACCAACCAGCCGAAAACTACCGTTAAGCGTACAAAATTTCTCATCTCGATCGCCCCTCGGATTTGGGTTTCTGTCCCCAAAAATCAAAGAAATTGAACCAGTCCAAGGGCGCTTGAGCCAGTTGCGCCTCCAACTCTTTGGCAAAGCGATCCGCCACACCTTGGAAATACGCCTGTCTTGCCGCGCGACCGATCGGTTGCGGCTCCCAGAGCTTGCAGAAATTCAAGCGATAGCGTTGCGGCGCCCCCTTGACGTTTCGCGTACAAATCATCGACCACAAGGGGCATTGCAAGAGCATTGCCAAAAGTGCGGGACCAGAAGGAAAGGGCGCTTTTTCACCCAGAAAATCGGTATAAGTGACAGCTTCGGATGCCACCGGTACACGATCGCCCGCAATCACCAAAAAACCTCCTTTGGCAACGGTGTCCGACAATGCAATAGCTTCGGCCGGCGACAACTGAGTGACCTCCAAATGATTGACGGCAAAACTCGGATTGATGCGCGCCAAAATACGATTGAATTGTTCGGCATGCTTGGTGTGCGTCAGAATATAAAGACGCGAGGGATCGTCCGTCAGCGCCTGACACAACTCCAAACAACCGGTGTGGGTCGTGACGATTACCGCACCCCGATTCTCGGCCAGCAAAGGCTCCCTGCCCGTCACGGCCAAGTCTTTGTCGGTAAAGTGCCCCGCCACTGACAGGATCTTGTCGAGAATCGTATCGGCAAAATGAAACAGGTGTTTGAGCACCGTCCACTGGGTGGGTCTGGTCTTCAAAGTCTTGCATTTGTATGCGTGAATCAGATAATTCATGCTTGCGCGTCGGGCATTGGGGAGCAATGCCCAATAGAACACCACAACCGGCCATAAGGAAATCGCAAACAAAAACCGTCCGCCGATCCGATACAAAAAGTACAGCGTGCGAATCCCGCCCACAGCCGTAATCTCGCCGATATCGGCCCAATGCCGTCCGCTTTTTTGACGCGCTTGTCCACTCATACGTTTTTTCTTCTCAAAAGCTTGGGCAAACGGAAAATCATCCCGAAGAAAAGCTTGGTATGCATCAAACTGATTTGGATATTGTCACGCAACACGCGAAAGTGAGAGACGCCGTCTTGCGGATACGTGACGTTGACCGGTCGATTGACAATGGGAACATCCTCCCAAAGCAGCAACACGAGCACTTCGCAATCGAAATCCATGCGCAGGCCGGGACGATACTTCGAAAAAATTTCCATCATGGTTGCAACCGGATACACACGAAAGCCGCAAAGGGAATCCTTGACGGCATCGGACAGTCCGTTGACACGCACCCAAAAGTTGCTGATTTCTCTGCCGCTTTTTCGGGTTCCGGGAACCGTTTCGTCATAGACGGGATAGCCGCAGATCAAAGCGACAGGATTGTTCTCGGCCGCTTTTAAAAATTCCAGTGCAGCATCGAGCCCGTGCTGTCCGTCGGCGTCGACCTGCAACGCATGGGTATAGCCCAGTCGATGCACCGCTTTCAACCCCGTGGTAACCGCCGCCCCCTTGCCGCCGTTGACGGCATGGCGCTCAAGAAAAACGCCTTTGTCCGCATATTTTTGAGCCAAAGCATCCATCACTCGGGCGCAATGCGCGTGCGAGGCGTCGTCGACCAGAATCACCGGCAAATTCAAAGCCAAAAGCGTTTGAACAATCGCCTCCAAACAGGCATCGTGGTCGTAAACCGGAATGATTGCCGCAGGACGAAATACCGATGTCATGCTTGATCCTTTGCAAACTCAATCTTGCCGCAAGCGTACGGTTGACCATGGCAATTGGATAACGCAAAGCCGAGTTGACCTTTGACCTCATCCCATTTGAGCTCTGCCGTAACCGTATCGTTCGGACGCACGGGCTTCATAAATTTCAAATTTTTGATCCCGACGAATGTTTCGGGCATCGCAAAAAACGTTCGCCCCAAACGAATCATCAATTCGATTTGCGCCACCCCCGGCAACAGAGCAAAGCCGGGAAAATGGCCTTCGAAATAAGGGCACTGCGCCGAGATCGTCATAATCAGCTTGGCCGTCGTCTCGCTTTTGCTTTCAACGACATACTGAAGGCTTTCGGGCTTAAACAACTCCAAAAGCGCAATAACCAAGGTCTTGCCCATAGAGTTTTCGGGCAGCATAGAGACAAACCGCCACTGTCTTGGCAAACACACCGTTTCGAAGGACTGTGCCAAGTGCGCTTTGAATTGTTTGACCAGGGAGGCCTTTCCTTCGGCCTTCAAAATTTCGACGGCTTTTTGTGTCGGAACAACGACTGCGGCAAACGTTGCGCGCTTATCGTCCAATTGCAAGGTTTTGGCCGCCTGAGCCAAGCCGGATTCGAGGATTGCATTTTCCACAGCAGTCATCGAAACGCGTTTTTCTTCGATTTTGACAATGCGATCGGCGCGCCCCAAATGCATGAAAGTCCCGGGCTCGGGCAAAGGTTCTATGCGATCGGGCGTCACTTCCCAGTCGTCCGTCCCCAACTGCGGACTTTTAATCACAAGCAGGCCGTCTTCGCACTTCCACTGCACGGAAGGCAACGCATGCCACTGCAAATTGGCGATCGTACCGTCGGCGGCAATTTTTCTCTGTCGGATGGCAATGCCGCCCGACTCGGAACTGCCGAGCAACTCCTGAGGAGAGATTCCCGTCAATTCGATCGTCCGTCTCAAACCTTCTTCGGACAACGGACCGCCCGAAGAGTAGATGCTTTGCATGCGATTGCGGACCTTGACCCAGTCGGGATGATCGGGCAAGCGCTTTAAATGTGCCGGGCTCGAAACCCAAGAACTGGCTTTTTCTCGAGAAGCCAAACGAATCACTTCTTCGGGTGCCGTGATTCGCGTGTACCAGACGCGTCTGCCCGAAGTCAAGGGCCAGAGCAAATAAAAAAGCAAACCGTAAATATGTTGTTGGCTGACCGTTGAAATCACCAACCCGCGAGGATCGATCCCGAGTCCCGACTGCCGCTTTTCAATACTCTCGACTTCGATGAACAGCTGACGCAATTTCTTCACAATCAACGAAGGCTGTCCGGTCGAACCCGATGTAAAAAGCTCGATCAATTTGGCCTGATCGTCAAAAGTATCGCGACACGGCTCGTCAGTGTCTTCGGCAACGATAAAGCGCATTGCGCACTCGGACGGAAATTCCCCTGCACAGGCATCGACGACACCGTCAGCCAGTCTGTCGCTTGTCGTCTTTGTCGTATCGGCGGGCAAAACGGCAACGACACCAGCTGCCAAAGCGCCCAAAAGTGCGGCGGCCGAATCGAATATTTCCGAAAAATAAATCGCAACGCGACTCACTTGGGCTTTTTGAAAAGCCGACTTCCAACCGTTGACGGCCACGGCCAATTCGCCGAAGGTTCTCGTCTTGTCCTTGCACACGCACCACTCGAGTTCGTCGAGCTCGGGGCGATTTAAAACTTGAGAAAAATACACGTAGTTTGCAGAGGTCATTTCCGTTGTCCTTGATGGCGTTTTTCAGCGATCAAACGCACACAATATTCAAGAGCAAACATCAAGCCGATCAGTCCGTAAGAAATCAGGCCGTTATAAAGCGCCCACCAGTCGTGACTGCGAAAAAGGGCACTGTCGGCGGCAATCAGGCCGTTTGCAAAGAAAAACAAGCACCAGGCAACCGTCGCCTTTCGGCAATATTGGACGGCAAAATCAGGCAAATCGGGATAACGCAACCGAGCAAAGCGCTCACAGGCGGGCACGCTTGCCAAGGAACCTGCAAAGAAAGCCAGCCAAGCCGCGTTCATCACGACCGGATAAAACTTCACCGGCAAAAAGCTCTCGGCAAACGCCGTCGCTGCCGCTAAAACAAGCGCAACAATTGCCGTGACAAGCGTCATCGTCGTTTTTTTCGTACAAGCCTGCAGAATTGCCGCCGCAGATAAAAGTACGGCAATCCAAACCGGCTCGCCTCGGTTGATGCACAACCATACGACAAACGGATACAACGCAAAGAAAACGGCAAATGCCACGCGTGCAATCATGAACTCGGTCTTCGTCGCTTTATAAAGGCCTTACTGAGCGGGCTCGTTAATGAGCTGAGCCAAGGTCTTGGTCAAATCGCCCACGGTACGCACCGCCTTAAAGTCTGCCGGCGTGATACGGCGCTTGCCGATAAAGGGCTGAAGTTTGACCATCAGATCAACGGCATCGATCGAATCGATATCCAAGTCGTCATAAATCTTGGCTTCCGGCGTCACGGCAGCTTCGTCGATTTCGAAGGTTTCTACAAGAATTTTTTTGAGTTCGTCAAAAATTTGCTGTTCGGTCACCATAGTTTTCTTTTCCGATTGAATTCAAAACAAGTCAATGTTCGCCCGACAACCTTAGGCGCGGTTGGCATCCACAAATTCGGCCAAAGCGGCAAGGCTGGCGAAGTACTTTTTATTGTCTTCGTTTTCGGCCGAAAGGGTAATGCCGTACTTCTTTTTCAGAGCCAACCCCAATTCCAAAGCGTCGATGGAGTCAAGTCCCAGACCGTCGTTAAAAAGCGGCGCTTCGCGATCGATATCTTCGGGCGTGACATCTTCGAGATTCAAAGACGCGATGATGAGTTCCTTAAGCTCATTTTCAAGTGCGATATTGCTCATAATTATTCCGTTTTTTGTGAATTTATAAATGAAGGAAAAAGAACGTTAAACATATATTGTGTCAGATGCCGCACAGCAATCGGTCTTCCTAGCGTGCGCTCATCCTCCAGAAACGGTTCGATGTCGATTTCATCCAACACCTCGACCGTAATGTGCATTCTGCGTTTGGGGATCGTATACCAAGCAATCCCCTTCATCAACGCCGGCGGCTCGCAAGTGATCCGCACCGGCATAATGTTGCATTGAGCCGATAGCGCAACGGCAGCAGCTCCGTGCTGAAGTTTGGACTTTACTCCGGGTTTGGTGCGCGTTCCCTCGGGAAAAATCAACAGCGTATCTCCCTTACGGAGACTTTCGACACAGTCGTCTATCAACGCCGGCCCGTGATCATTGGTGATGTAGCCCGATGTTGAAATGGGGCCTCGCATGGCACCCGATTCCATCAACGCCGCCTTGACAATACAGTTGGCATTGCGAATTTGCGAAATCAGAATCACGACGTCAATCAGGGTCGGGTGCGACGGACAGATGAGCCTGCCCGAATCTTTCAGCCTTTCGCCGTGAATCAACGTCAAATCCATGACACGCAAAAAGCGCATGACTCCGATAAAACAGACAAAGCTCAACTGCACGATGCGACGCGCCGCCAACTCTTTTTTTCGTTGATCGTTGCGATACCAAAAGGCCAAAACCGGACTCACGGTGCAACGATAGACCACGCCCATCGTAAAAAAGAGAGTAAAGCCGAACCCTGTTGCCAGCGTTCGATAGGCGTGTTCCAACTTATCGACTATCGCACCCATCGATAGCCTCGAGACAAATGATCGGTGTGAACGCGCGAGCTTACATTGCCGAGCAAAAAGGCCAGGTCGCCGAGACAGCTTTGTTTTTTCGTCTCGTCAATGTCAGGCGGCGCTTGCTTTAAAACTTCCAGGGCAAAACTGCCCTCGGCACCGTTCGAATCGGCCGTCAAACGCATCGCCCAAGCAAACATTCGCATAGGCGTCTCGTAACGGTGGCCTCTTGTTTGCCACAACTCAGGCAAAGGTTCGTCGTAACGAAGCAAAATCACCGAGGGTGCGCCTGCTGCCAACATCGCGGCACATTGAACCAACGCCGCTTCCGTCGTCAAGGTTCCTGCCGTGACGGCGGGACCTGCCGCATGGTTTTTCTGCCAAATCGAAGCAATCCCTGCAATGGCGTTATGAACGCTCGAAGAAAAACCTGCCGGACTCATGGCTTGGGGATCGGCAACCACGTCGCCGACCAGTTGTGCCGTACGGCCGACTTCACCCCAAGAAGATGCGTAGACCACCGACTCTTCGTCTTTAGGCGAAACCTGCGCCAAGGCCGTTAAAGCCAAGCGTCCCAAAGCCGTCATTCTGCGTCGCACCATAACAGGGACGGGACAGACCGGTACATCTTCGGACTCGGGCAAAAGATCTCGGGCAATGACATTGCCCCAATCGGCCGAGGAAGTCACGCCCGGCATCAAAGCCACCAAGTTGCTGTAGTAAAACCGCATGCCTTAGTCCTTGATTCGACAGACAAACAAGGTGTGCGAAACGCCCAGACGATCCGAAGCGCTCTCCACCTCCAAACCGGAGCGTTCAAAAATACGGCGCAATTCGACCTCCGAAAAGAAACGCGAGTTGCCGTTGGCCATCGCCGTAAAGTACAAAGAGGTGCTCAAAAGGCTCAACGAGGCTGCTTCGTGCTTTTGACGATCCCACAGACATTCCAAAACGGCAAAACGACCGTTTTGGGCCAAATAGGGTTTCAGACGCGTCAAAATGCTCACGGCTTCGTCTTCGTTGAAGCAATCCAGGAATTGACTCATCCAAATCACATCGGCCTTCTTGTCCGTTGCAGGTTTTGCCGACAAATCGAGCCAATTGACCGGCGCCGTATCCAAACGGCTTCTAACGGCATTGAGCGATTCGTTGGCTTTCGCCAAAGTACACTGTTGCGGCAAATCGACAATGACTACTTCAAGTTTGGGCATCACATTCAAGCAAACACCGGCAAACTTTCCCGTATTGCCTCCCACGTCAAAAAGCGTCGCGGGCTTTAGATTGACCGACAACCACTTGGCGCACGCCGCAAAGGCAACGTCCGAGTAAAAGTGATCGAACCCGAACCAACTGCTCTTTGCCGGTTCCGGTAAAGAAGAAAGTGCCGGATAAATCGTCTCCCACGGTCCCAACTCGGCAAGTCCGGCCGGACGACCTTCTTTTAAAGCGGTATCCAAATGCGCCAATCCCTTGTAGCAAACGTCGGCCGTAAAGTCCAAGTTAACCGAGGTCATGGGATCGTAGAGCAAACATTCACCTGTTTTCGTGATCGCAAAGCCGTCTTGGGCCGAGCCGCTTAAAACATCGACATTGGCCAGCAACTCGCAAACCACCTGCACGGCATACGGAGTCAAGCCGCATTTTTGGGCGCACTCCTCGAAAGTCAACGGCTTGTCGCTTTCGGAAAACGCCCTCAAAATCCCCAAACGCTTGGCTGCCAACGTCGCCTGAAACACGAAAGGCGCAAAAGCGATGCGTTGCGCCTGCAACAGTGCTTGAATGATCGAAGTGTTTTCTTGACGTTTACGCAAAGTCATGGTCTTCACCCGTTAATCCTGCCAGCGTTTGAAAATCAACGACGTATTGATGCCGCCGAATGCGAAGTTGTTGCTCATGATGAAATCGGTTCGGATTTCGCGCGGCGTCCCCATGATGTAATCCAAAGGCGCACAATCCGCAGCCGGTTCCGTCAAATTCAAATTGGGAGCAAACCATCCTTCGTGCATCATTTGAATGCTCATCCAGGCTTCAAGTGCGCCGCACGCCCCGAGCGTATGCCCCATGTAGCTTTTTAAGGTTGAAACCGGCACGCGATTTCCGAACACTTCGTAGGTCGCCGCACTTTCGGCGGCATCCCCTCTGTCGGTTGCCGTACCGTGAGCATTCACGTAGCCGATATCTTCGGGTTTCAAACCCGCATCTTCCAAAGACATACGCATGCACTGCGCCATCATCTCGGACTGAGGACTCGTGATATGCGCGCCGTCCGAATTGTTGGCAAACCCCACGATTTCGGCATAAATCTTGGCGCCGCGCGCCTTAGCGTGCTCGAGTTCTTCCAAAATCAAAGTGCCGCCGCCTTCGCCGATCACCAAGCCGTCGCGTTTGGCATCAAACGGTCTGGGCGTCGATTGGGGCGCATCGTTATATTCGGTGCTCGTGGCAAAAAGCGTATCGAAAATAGCCGCGTCGCTCGCATCGAGCTCTTCACTGCCGCCGGCGACCATCACCGTTTGCTTTCCGTAGCGAATCGCCTCATAAGCAAAGCCGATGCCTTGAGAACCCGAAGTACAAGCCGAGCTTGTCGGAATGATGCGTCCTTTGAGCTGAAAGAAAATCCCGATGTTGACCGCTGCCGTATGCGACATCATGCGCACATACGTATTGGCGTTCATACCCATCATGGTATTGTTGAGAATAAGACCTGCTACATCTACAATGGCAGAAGGGGTTCCTGCCGACGAGCCGTAGGAAACGCCCACTGCACCGCTTGATAGGAAGTCTTGATCGTCGAGTAGTCCCGCATCTGCAAGAGCGATTTCCGCCGAGCGCACACCCAGAATCCCGACCCGTCCCATCGAGCGCGTGTTTTTTCTGCAATAACGCACCTTATCTAACGCAAAGGGAGCTGCCGGACAAGCCACCTTGGTACGCAAGCCCACAATTTCATCCCATTTATCCATGACCTGCACGGCGTTGGTACAGCTCTTGAGTTTTGCAGCGACTGATTCCCAATCGTTGCCCAAAGGAGAAATGGCACCGAAACCGGTTACAACAACTCGACGCTCTTTCACGAAAGACCTCCAGAAATTTCAATGACTTGTCGGGTAATGTAGCCTGCCTTGGGCGACATTAAAAATGTGACGGCACCGGCTACTTCTTCAGCCGTACCGGCACGCTTCATCGGAATAAAGGTCATGGCGCGTTCCATGATTTCGTCGTCGACCATATCGGTTTGAATCAAACCCGGCGCAATGGCATTGACGGTAATCGAACGCGAAGCCAACTCAAGCGCCAGCGCTTTCACCGCACCGATCAGCCCGGCCTTGGCTGCCGAATAATTCACTTGTCCGCGATTGCCCATCACGCCTGAAACCGAACTCATGGCGATGATGCGACCTGGCTTGCGACGGCGCACCATAGGCATAACCAGCGGCTGCACGACGTTGTAAAAACTGCCCAAATCGGTTTGGATCACGCGATCCCAATCTTCGGGCGGCATGGCGGCAAAGGTGCCGTCGGCACTGATGCCGGCATTGCACACCACACCGTAATAGGCACCGTACGCTTCGATATCCTCGACCAAAACACGACCGGCTTGCTCTCTGTCGGCCACGTCGAAAACCAATGCTCGACAATCTGTGTTGACGGCTTGGATTTCCGCCAAGGTTTGTTCCAATGCCACAGAATCCTTTCGCCCGTGAACGACCACGGTATAGCCGGCATTGACCAAATCAAGCGCAACGGCTCGGCCGATGCCGCGAGACGAACCTGTCACCAAAACGGTTAGTTTTTCCATATCTCTAAATCTTCCGGTTCAAAAACAGTCAGATTGGCCGTAGCAACGACGTTTCCATTCATCTCGGCCCGACATTCGAATTGACTTGGCAACCCTTCTTGCCCGAAAAAGACGCAATTAGTTTTCACATCGACGATATCGCCTTCGTGCAAAAAGCCAACACTCGTTTCAAAACGTCTTGTCCCTAGCAAAAAACCGATTTTGGGCCCCAGTCCCTGAGTGCGATTTTTCAGTCCAGCGAAAACCCCGATAGTTTGCGCCATCAATTCAATCAAAAGCCAACTGCCGAAACGCCCGTCGGCCATACGAAAAAGGCGGCACTTGTCACCGATGACACAACGCGTAGCCGCAAAATCATCTCCGAAGTCCGTACATTCGTTTAGCAACAGCATCGGATCGGCGTGCGGCAACAGTACCTCAACAGGCGGAAATATTTTTACCATCTCCATATCAGGCTTCAACACTTTTAAAAATCAAGACGGCGTTCGAGCCACCGAATGCAAAGGCATTACCCATCACAGCTTTGAGCGGTCGATTTAACTTTCTCGGTTGCGTGACCAAATCAATGTCAGCCAATGTTGAATCTCTGTTTCCGGTCATGCCGTTTACCGGCAACTTACCTTCCGGATTCATCGTCAAAACAATCCAGGCAAAGGCCGCCTGCAAGGCTCCGGCACCGGCCAACGTATGTCCGGTCAAACCTTTCAGGGACGCAACCGGCGTCGTACTGCCGAAAATACGAGCTATCGCCTTGGATTCCATCGCGTCGTTCAAAGTCGTTGCCGTACCGTGAGCACTGACAAAATCAACGTCTTTCGGTTCAAGTTGCGCCTTTTGCAACGCGCGTTGCATGGCCGCAGAGGCTTGTGCACCTTCGGGCTCGGGCGCAGAGGCATGATGAGCGTCACACGTAGAGGCCCAACCTGCCAACTCCACGGCACTCGGCTCTTTACTTAAAACCAACAACGCACCGCCTTCACCCAAGTTGATCCCGTGACGATTTTCGGCAAAGGGCGAGCACTGCTCGTCGCTCATGGCGCCCAAAGACGAAAAGCCGTAACTGGTAAATTTTGAAAAGCCGTCGATGCCGCCTGTCACAACCGCATCGACAATGCCGGCTCGAAGCATCTCGGCCGCCATCTCCAAGGCCATGGCTCCCGAAGCGCATGCATTACTGACCGTAAACACCGGGCCGCAAATCCCCAAAGCATCGGCTGTAAAAAACGCGGGATCGGAAAGATTTAAAGCGTCTGCAGAGAACTCTTCAGGCAATTCGCCCGTTTCATGCGCGATGTTCATGCCCAATTCGATTTCCCGCATACCCGAGGTCGATGCACCCAACACCACAGCAACACGATCAGCGTCAAAACGCGACAGGTATTCGCCAATTTCAGGCGTTGCCTCCAAGCTCATTTGAATCAGTCGATTGGTACGCGTCAAAACATAATCGGCCGGTGCACCTGTAGGCGGCGCTTCTTTGACAATGCCATAAGGAACCGACTTTTCGTTCAGGATATTTTCATAACGGTTCAGAGCAACAAAATCTTGAGATAAAAGTGCCCGTGCCGTCGTTTCCACCCCCAAACCGAGTGCGCTCACACACGTGGGACAATGTAAAAAAATTCGTTCTTTTTCGGTCACGGTCCGCCTTCCCCGTACTTTGTAACAATTCGTTCATTATGCCAATCGATACCGTTTGTTGCCACTACGTTTTGTTGTTTGTTAACGTCGAACGGGCGCAATTTCTTGCGCCCGTTCGTTTAAGTCAAATTATGTCGTTTGACTTGTTATGCGGCAAAGGTCGAAGAAGGTTCCTTCTTAGCTTGGTAAGCATGCAAGCCGACGACTGAACCGATCAGAACCACCAAGGACGTACCCAGGCTCAGCCACAAGTTGCCGCCCGAAATACCGGCCACCAAATAACCCACGCCCGAGCAAATCGCCACGAGTAATGCATAGGGAATCTGCGTTGAAACGTGCTCGATATGGCTGCACTTGGAACCAGCTGAGGACAAAATCGTCGTATCCGAAATCGGAGAACAATGGTCGCCGAAGACGGATCCTGCCAACGTTGCCGACAACACCACCACGGTGAGGTTGGGATCCAATGCCTGAATGATCGGCACAACGATCGGGATCAAGATACCGAAAGTGCCCCAAGCCGTCCCCATGGAAAATGCCAGGAAGGCAGCGATGGCAAACACGATGACCGGCAAGAACATCGCACCCATACCGGAAGTCGTCACGATGTGCTGCATAAACTGCGGAGCAGAAAGCAAATCGCGGCAAACGCCCGAAAGCGTCCAGGCCAAAATCAAGATGATGTTGGCCGGCAACATCAACTTCATACCTTCGATCGAGCCGCTCGTAAAGTCCGCAAACGTCATCAAGCGACGCGGAACATACAGGAACAAGGCCACCAACAGAGCGCCGAAAGAGGCAAACACCAACGAAATGGATGCCGACGAATTGCCGATAGCTGCGGCAAACGTGTGGTATTTGGCGTCTTCGCCCCAATAGCCGCCCGTGTACATCAATGCCAAAACGGCAAAAACAATCAAAGCTCCCAAGGGAATCAACATATCCCAAGTCGTGCCGCGCGGGTTGTACTTCAATTCGGCTTCGCCCTCACCTTCGTCGAGTTTGGCCTCCCCCTTGGCAGCCAAAATTTCCGAACGGCGCATCGGACCGAAGTCCAAGCTCGTCGAACAGATAAACACCACCATGATCAGAGAAAGCAGTGCATAGAAGTTCCACGGAATCGTCGCTACAAAAGCGCCGAGTTCGCTTTCAAAAGCACCGGTATCTTTCAAAGAAGAACCCACGGCCGCAGCCCAAGAGCTGATCGGAGCGATGATACACACGGGAGCGGCCGTGCTGTCGATGATGTAGGCAAGCTTTGCACGACTGACTTTATAGAAGTCGGTAATCGGGCGCATCACGGTGCCCACCGTCAAGCAGTTGAAGTAGTCATCGATAAAAATCGCCACCCCCAAGCCGCTCGTTGCCAACAAAGAAGAACGGCGTCCTTTAATCACGCGTGTGGAGGCGCGCCCGTAGGCGACCGTACCGCCCGAAAGACTGATCAAGTAAACGAGGGCTCCGAGAAGCGAGCAGAAAATCAAAATGTTGAAGTCCACTTTCTGAGCCATCATGGAAAAGGCGGTTTCCATCGTGCCCATCAGCATATGGCCGTCGGTTCCGCAGGCATAAATCAGCGTTCCGGTGAAAATACCCACCAGAAGCGACGAGAAGACTTCTTTGGTCAAAAGTGCCAAACCGATAGCCACGATCGGAGGGACGATTGACCACCACTCGGCTGCATAAGGTTCCATTTTTAAAGTTTCCTTTGGTTTTTTGTCTTCGACATCCGAATCAAATCTCAAAACTTCGATTCGAACATCTGCTTTTTACGGTTGCTGATAAATACTATCCAGCGCCCTATTGATCGCAATGCGTTTTGCCTTGCGCTCCAACTGTTCATGTGTCTCGACTCGATTGGGGTTGACAATGATGCAACCGTCAATCGGACAAAGCTTTTTGCACTGAGGTTCGTCGAAAGAGCCGACGCACTCCGTGCAACGTCCCGCGCGAATGCGAAAATAGTCCAATTCGTCAGCGAAAAAGATTGCCTGATTGGGGCATTCCGGTTCGCACACGCCGCAATTGATGCATTCGTCGGTGATTTGAAGAGCCATTTTTCCGCCTTTGTCCTCGAAAGAGTCGTTGAAATTCGAATCGGTCAAACCCAAAATCAATTTTCGGCAAAGCGACGCTTGAGCGCCGCCTCGACGACCGGTGAAACAAATTGCGAAACATCGCCCCCCATAGATGCGATTTCCCGAACAAAGCTACCGGACACATAGCGATAGCGATCGTCGGGAATCAAGAAAATCGTTTCTGCCTCGGGAATCAGCTGCTTATTCATCCCGGCCATTTGAAATTCGTAGTCAAAGTCGCTCACCGCTCTGACGCCGCGCACGATGACCGATGCCGAATAGAATCGGGCAAAGTCGCACAACAACCCGTCATAGGGCAGAACTTCGACATTGGATAATTTTTCAGTTGCGCTTTGCGCCAAATCGACACGCTCTTGAAGCGAAAAAAGAGGCGTCTTGCGGCGACTGGCGGCCACGGCCAAAATCACCCGATCAAACAATGCCGAAGCACGCGCAAGCACATCCTCGTGCCCGAGCGTGATTGGATCGAAAGTTCCGGGATAAACGGCGCAAACCATAAGTCAATAAAACAAAGCGTTGAAAGTTTTTAATTTTAAACGGTTTTGGGCTCAGCCAACAAATAATGCACGGCGCCGGCCTTACCTCGTCTGACGGGAACCAACCCGGCCTTTGTCAGCCAATCGTCATCGAGCAATTCATCGTTTTCCAGATAGAGCAATCCCGAAGGTCTTAATTTTTTCAACGCAACCTCGACGGCCTGGGCATGCAATCTGGCATCAAAAGGCGGATCGATAAAAATAATGTCAAAGCTTTTATCCGTTGTCTTCAGCCATTGGAGGGAGTCGACACACTGAACTTGGACAGTATCGCCGGCAGAGAGCTTATCGACCACGGCTCGGATTCTTGTCGCGCCTTTGCGATCTTTTTCCAAAATTACTACCTCATCGGCACCGCGACTGGCGGCTTCGAGCCCCAGGGCACCGGAGCCCGCAAACATATCGCAGACACAAAGCCCCGGCAAGCCTCCCGTCAGGTACGTCAACCAATCGAAAAGCGTTTCGCGCACTCTTTCGGGCGTCGGACGAAGTCCGTCTCTGTCATCGACAGGCAACAAGCTTCGTTTAAACTTGCCGCCTACGATGCGCACAACCCCCACGGCCTTTGAGCGGGTTGCTAAACTTGAGGGTTGACGTTTAACGGCGACTTTTCCCGATCGGGACGAGTCGCTTCGTTTGGCTTTTTTACTGTCTAGAGACACCATGGGCTTTTTTTCGCGTTTAAAAAACGGACTCTCGCGTACGCGAGTCAATTTAATCGGACTGTTTAGCGGCGGCGTAATCGATGAGGATTTTTTCGAGGAACTCGAAGAGTCTTTGATCGCAGCCGACATCGGCTACCGCCCAACGACCACTATCCTACAGCGTTTGCGCGATACGGTGAAGTTGCAAGGCTTAAAAACTCGCGAAGAAGTTCGCACGGCTTTGCGCGACGAAATCGAACGCGTTCTCAAACCTGCCGAAGTGCCCTTGTCGCTCGAGACCGCCAAACCTCTCGTTATTATGATGGCCGGTGTCAACGGCGCCGGCAAAACCACGACCATCGGCAAAATCGCCAAGTGGCTTGCCGCACAAAACAAAACCGTTTTGCTCGCAGCCGCCGATACGTTTCGTGCCGCCGCCCGCGAACAGTTGGCCGTGTGGGGTGAAAGAAACCGCATTGAAGTGATTTCTCAAAGCGGGGGCGACCCGGCTGCCGTTGTCTTCGATGCCGTAAGCGCAGCCAAAGCACGCGGTATCGACGTCGTTATTGCTGATACGGCGGGACGCCTGCCCACCCAAACCAATTTGATGGAAGAACTCGGTCGAATTCGTCGCGCCCAGGGCAAAGCCATGGAAGGCGCACCTCACGAAGTCGTTTTGGTCGTCGACGGCACCAACGGTCAGAATGCCTTGGCTCAGGTCAAAACCTTCGACGCCTTTGCTTCGTTAACCGGGCTTATCGTCACCAAGCTTGACGGTACGGCCAAAGGCGGCGTGTTGGTCGCCATTACGGCCGACAGACAAAATGCGCCCTTACCCATCTACTTTGTGGGTGTCGGCGAGCAGATCGACGATTTACAACCTTTTAGCGCCAGAAACTTCGCCAATGCGCTTGTAGGCATCGACTCCGAGGAATGAGAGGCTTCTTATGACGATCGAAAAAAACGATAAAAACGAAGTCCAGTTGTTGGGTGCCGTCGATTTGGGTAGCAACAGCTTTCGTGTAGAAATCGGACGAGTTGACGGCGATCGCATCGTCACCGAAAGCTACTGGAAAGAAACGGTACGCCTTGCCGGCGGCATCGACGAAAACGGTGCTTTCACTCCCGAAATTCAACAGAAAGCATTGAATGCTCTGGCCCGCTTTCGCGAAAAGCTCGAAGGAATTCCTGCCAAAAACATTCGTGCCGTCGGCACCCAAGCTTTGCGCGTAGCCAAAAACTCCATCGAGTTCTTGCCCAAAGCCGAAGCCGTATTGGGTCATCCGATCGAAATCATTGCCGGTCGCGAAGAGGCTCGTCTGGTCTTTTCGGGCTGTGCGCACACTCTGCCGCCGTCGTCCGAAAAGCGTTTGGTCGTCGATATCGGCGGCGCCTCGACCGAACTCATTATCGGTTGCGGTTACATGGCCAAAGAATGCGAATCTTTCCATGTCGGGTGCGTCAATACGTCTTTGCAATTCTTCCCGGACGGAAAAATCACTGCAAAGGCCTTGAAAGAGGCTCAATTGCACGCCCAAGCCGAATTCGAAGAAGCTGCACAAGAATTTTCCAACCGCAATTGGGATGCCGCCTACGGAAGTGCCGGCACCATCGGTGCAGTTGCCGAAATCGGCCATGCCGCAGGGCTCACAAACGGCGTGGTCACGCCGGCTCTTTTGAAAGAGTTGAAAAAAGAACTCATCGAAATCGGAGACATCCACAAAATTCGTTTCCCCGGTCTCAAAGAAGATCGTCGAGAAGTCATTGCCGGGGGCTTGGCCGTTTTGAGTGCCGTTTTCGAAACTTTCAAAATTAAAGAAATGCGCCCTGCACAAGGCGCCCTGCGTGTGGGTTTGCTCTACGACATGCTCGGCCGTCAGGAGCAGCGAGACACGCGCGACTCCACCGTCACATCCTTAATCAAGCGCTCGGGGATAGACAAACAGCAAGCGGCGCGCGTTGCCGCACTGGCCGACAAGTTCTTTACCGACTTGGATGCCGACAACCGCTCGCACGACGATAGAAAACTTTTGCAGTGGGCGGCCATGCTACACGAAACCGGTCGTTTGATCAGTCCGAGCAGTTACCATCGCCACAGCCAATACATTTTGATGCACTCGGACTTGCCGGGCTTTTCTCGCTTGGATCAGGCCGTGATGGGTAACCTTGTGCTGAGTCAGCGCGGCAATTTGCGCAAGGTCTCCGCTTCTTTGGTCAACCCCTCGATGGTCAATATGATTATGGCGCTGCGTTTGGCCGTGATTTTTGCGCACGCACGCCGTACCGTGCATTTACCTGAAATTTCCTTAGGTCGCGTCGAGGACAACGGTCAGACGGTCTTTACTTTGACCATCGACTCTCAGTGGCTGGCCCGACACCCCCTGACCAACTATTTGCTCGAGCAGGAAGAAGGCATTTGGGCGAAAGAAAACATTCGTTTTGTCTTCCGGAAATCTTAATCGTTTAGCGTCCATGACTGCAATCAACGTTCCTTTAATCGAGCTGATGAATGCTGGGATCGAGTTTCCCGGCCGTCGCATCGCCGGCATTTCTTTTAACGTCACGCGAGGCGAATTCGTGTGTCTGCTCGGACCGACCGGTTCCGGCAAGTCGTTGGCGCTCGACATGATTGCTGGGCTCAAGCGGCCCTCATTCGGTCAGGTGATTGTGGCAGGCGACTGCATTAACGACTTTAACGAACGCCAGATGATGTTCGTACGTCGCACGATGGGTATCATGGGGCAGGAATTGTTGCTTTTGGACGATCGTTCGATTTTGGAAAACGTGATGTTGCCTGCCATTGCAGCCGAAGAATCCTATTCCGAAGCCAAGGCTCGAGCCATGACGGCATTAAAAAATTGCGGTATCCAAGACCTGGCGCATTTGCGTCCCTCAAAGCTGTCGGCCGGCCAAAAACAAATCGCCTGTTTGGCGCGCGCCATCGTCAACCAACCGGCCGTCGTTTTGGCAGACGAACCTTGCGCACACTTGGACGGCACCAACGGGCAACATCTGATGAATCTTTTAGGAAACGTGTCGCTTTGGGGCACTTCGGTCATTGTGGCCAGCCATTTGGATCTATTCCCCGAGAAGGTTGCCTGTCGACGCATTCAACTGCCCGGCCCCGTGGAGCAAGACCAATGAGCATTTTTACCAGTCGCATTTGGGCATTGAAGCAAACCACGCATGCCATTGTTCATCAAAAAGGTCTTTTTTTGATGGCGTTGTCGCTGGCAAGCCTTGCAATGACCATTCCTTTTTTTCTGACGTCCCTGGCGCTGTCTTTGTCCGGGCAAGTTTTTGAAGTACCGACACACACGGAAATCACCATATTTGCCGACAGAACGGCCGGCTCTCAAACCGTGCGAACGATTGCCGACGAAATTGCCAAAAGCACTATCATCAACTCCGTGCGCATTATGGATAAAAAGGATGCGCTTGCCTTAGTCAACGACAGTCTGGGGCTCAAAACAGATAAAAACGTGGCCAATCCTCTGCCCGATATCATCATCGCCACAGTGGCGTCCAATGTTTCGAGCCAGGAGTTGGCTCAGACGGTGGAAACTTTTCGCAAAATCAAATCGGTCGACTCCGTTGCCTATGACGATCAATGGGCCAGCTACCTCGGCGCTCTTAACAGCGCCCTGACCGTCACCCTTGTTTTACTGGGCTCGGTTGTCGGTCTTTTGGTCTTCTTGGTGATTTTTACTTCGGTTCGATTGACGACCGGCGCACAGAAAGACGAAATACGTGCGCTTTATCTCTTCGGTGCAACGCCCTCGTTTATCAAACGTCCTTATCTGTGGAGAGGCGCTTTGACTTTGCTTTTGGCGGCGTTGATCTCCTTGGGATTGACGCAGTTAGGGCTCGATCTGTTACAAAAACCCGTGGCCGATTTCTTGTCCCTGTATAACGTAACCGTCACGCTCAAAATGCCCGAATACGACTGGAACATTCTTTATGTCGTAGCCAGCGGTTTGCTAGGTTGGGCCGTCAGTTACCTTGCGGCTTCCGACGCCATTACTCGCGTCCAAAACTCTCGCGGTTAAACTTGAAAAACATATCGACACAAAAAAGCATCGACCGTCGGTACGATTTTTCCAGCGTACCGGTGTTAGCATAATTCCCCGAGCCGACTAACACACGCCCTCTGGACGTTTTTCGAAGAATTTATACATTCCATGAGAAAAGACGACGATTTTGAAGTCATTGACATTGATGCCGACGATATCGAGCCCCTGCCCGAGGATATCGACGGCTCGTCGTCTTTGCACACTTCGGCTATCGATGTCCGAAGCCGCGGTGCCGGCGCCCTTGTACCCTATCAAAAGGCCAATGTACCGGCCGTCATTCCGCAACTCGGAGACTTGGAAGCGTTTATTCGAGCCGCCAACGCCGCTCCGATTCTCAGTGTCGAAGAAGAAAGATCGCTTGCCGTTCAACTGCGCGACCACGGCGACTTACAAGCCGCACAACGCTTGATTCTGAGTCACCTGCGTTTGGTGATTTCCGTGGCACGCGGCTACTTGGGTTACGGACTTCCTTTTGCCGACCTGATTCAGGAAGGCAACGTCGGCTTGATGAAAGCCATCAAGCATTACGATCCCGATCGCGGCGTTCGCCTGATGACCTTTTCCGTGCACTGGATTCGCTCTGAAATTCAAGAATACATCGTGCGCAACTGGCGCTTGGTGAAGTTAGCAACGACGAAAAATCAGCGCAAGCTCTTTTTCAACCTGCGTCAAATGAAAGACAGCGACAAGACGCTCACGGGAGATCAAACGCTTTCGATTGCCAATCGATTGGATGTCAAACCCGAAGAAGTTCGCGAGATGGAAACACGTATGTCGGGCGGCGACACTCCCATCGACTATCGATACGGCAACGATGACGACGACGGCCAATCGATGGCTCCCATCGATTGGCTGTCCGACGAAAGTCAGGAACCGCAAGTTCAACTGCAGGAAAAAGACAAAGCCAAGCTTGCCAACGAGGGATTGCGCGAAGCCATCGCACAGCTTGACGAGCGCTCTCGCCGCGTGATTCAAGCCCGTTGGCTCAACGAAACATACGACGGCACCGAAAAACCGTTGACGCTTCAGGAGTTGGCAGCCGAACTCGGCGTGTCTGCCGAACGCGTGCGCCAAATCGAGAAGAAAGCAATTGCTAAAATGCGCGAAGCGCTTTTGAGTCAAAAAGACGCTTTGGAAGACTGATTTGATTATTGCGTTTTACTATGTTTCACGTTGTTCTTGTTCACCCTGAAATCCCGCCCAATACGGGAAACGCCATCCGACTGTGCGCCAACACAGGCTGTACCTTGCATTTGATCGAACCTTTGGGCTTTTGTGTCGACGACAAGCACTTGATTCGAGCCGGGCTCGACTATCACGAATTCACAACCATGAAAACTTACGCCGACTGGGAAAGTTTTCTGGCTGAAGAAAAGCCCGAAGCCGAACGCATGTTTGCCATGACCACCAAGGGCAGCAGCGTTTTTTCGACCATGCAATTCCAACCGGGCGACTGGTTGGTGTTCGGCAGCGAAGGGCACGGTTTGCCCGAAGCCATTCGCGAAAGCTTTCCGTCCTCGCAACGCATTCGTCTGCCGATGATGCCCGAGAACCGCTCTTTGAACTTAAGCAATGCCGTTGCCGTCACGGTCTATGAGGCCTGGCGACAAAACGGTTACAAAGGCGGCATCTAACGAAAAAGGCGCCGCAATTTCGGCGCCTTTTCTTTTTACTTGACCAGCATGACCAGATTGTCTCGATGGATAGCCTCAGGCTGATTTTCAAAGCCCAAGACCGCATGAATCTCCTCAGTATGCAATCCCTTGATCAGGCGCAATTCCGAAGAAGCATAATTGACCAAGCCGCGCGCAATTTCCGTGCCGTCGGGCGCGATGCACCCCACCAAATCGCCTCGAACAAAGTCTCCGGTCACCGTCTTGATACCCACCGGCAAAAGGCTCGTTTTGTTTTTCAGTAACGCCTGCGCTGCCCCGGCATCCAGATGCAACATACCTTCGGGGCGCAGTTGATCGACAATCCACTTTTCGCGAGCATGCAACGGTGCATAAACGGCATTGAGTTGCGTGCCGATCATTTCACCCTCGCCTAAGCGAATCAACACATCGGCTTCTCGTCCGGAAGCAATCACCGTGGTTGCACCGCTTCTTTGGGCTCTTTTGGCTGCCAGAATCTTGGTGATCATGCCGCCCTTGGAAAGCGTACTTGCCGCACCTCCTGCCATTTTTTCCAATGCGGGGTCGCCGGCCGTGGCTTCGCTCACAAACGTGGCATTCGGATCCTTTCGAGGATCGGCCGTATAAAGCCCGCGCTGATCCGTCAAAATGATCAAGACGTCGGCTTCGACCAAATTGGTGACCAAAGCACCCAAAGTGTCGTTATCGCCCACCTTGATTTCGTCGGTGACGACCGTGTCGTTTTCGTTGATAATCGGCACGACTCCCAAAGCGAGCAATTCGATCAAGGTTTCTCTGGCGTTGAGATAGCGCTCGCGATTGGAAAGGTCGGCATGCGTTAAAAGAATCTGCGCCGTCTTGATACCGTGCTCGGAAAAGTGCGTCTCATACGCTTGCACCAAACCCATTTGACCGACGGCAGCGGCCGCCTGCAATTGGGAAACGCGCGAGGGGCGTTTCTCCCAACCGAGGCGCAACACGCCTTCGGCCACAGCACCCGAACTCACCAAAATGACTTCTTTTCCGGACTTTTGCAAGGCGGCGATTTGGCCGGCCCAACGAACGATGGCTTCTTCATCCAAGCCGCGACCGTCATTGGTCACCAGGGCGCTGCCAACCTTCACAACCACGCGTTTGGCGCTTTTGACTGCACTGACAGCCATAAAACTCTCCTTTTGTGCCAAAAACAAAACGGCCGTCGATCTCGTCACAGAAACCTCGGCCGTTTGCTTTTATTCGGACTTTTCGTTTTGCGTCAAGGACATGTCGACTTCTTCGGCGCCTTGGCTGAAACGTACGTCAACTTCGGCATCCTGCGCAGCATTGTCGGCAATGCGCTTGCGATCGATTTCCTGGGCAATGGCGTTGACCAATTCCTTGGTGCCTTCGCGCGTTGCCGCACTCATCAAAAAGAGCGGAGCGTCGCCTGCCAACTCTTTACGATAGGTTTCGATCAAAGCTTCTCGTTCTTCTTCGGCAACCAAGTCGATCTTGTTGAGAACAACCCAACGGGGCTTGTCGGCCAACTCGTCGTCGTACTTGGCAAGTTCGGCCACCAAGGCCTTGGCTTGCGCGATCGGATCGGTTTCGTCATCCAAGGGTGCACAATCGATGATATGCAAAAGCAAGCTCGTGCGAGACAAATGGCGCAGGAACAAATGACCGAGACCGGCGCCTTCGCTTGCCCCTTCGATCAACCCCGGAATGTCGGCCACCACAAAGCTCTGCTCGGGGCCCACGCGCACCACACCCAAATGGGGATGCAACGTCGTGAAGGGATAATCGGCAATCTTGGGACGTGCATTGGAAACGGCCGTAATAAAGGTCGACTTACCGGCGTTGGGCATACCCAACAAACCGACGTCGGCCAAGACCTTCAATTCCAAACGCAGTTCGCGATACTGACCGGGTTCGCCGGGCGTAAATTGACGCGGTGCACGATTGATACTGGTCTTGAAGTGCAAGTTGCCCAAGCCGCCTTTGCCGCCTGCGGCCAAAAGCTTCTTGTCGCCATGGTGCGTCAAGTCGGCAACCGTTTCGCCGGTAGTCATGTCGACAACCGTCGTGCCGACGGGCATACGCAACACGACATCGTCGCCGCCGGCACCGAAACAGTCTGCGCCGCGCCCGTTCTCTCCGTTGGGAGCGAAGAACTTTCGCGTGTAACGGTAGTCTACGAGCGTATTGATATTGCGATCTGCCAAAGCCCAAACGCTGCCGCCGCGACCGCCGTCACCACCGTCGGGACCGCCCTTGGGAATAAATTTTTCACGGCGAAAACTCGCGGCACCGTTGCCGCCGTTGCCGCCTTGGACCTCAATGCGGGCCTCATCAACGAATTTCACGTCGCTTATCCTAAAAAAGAGTTGCTATCGGGCTATTGTGCCACAACGCAACTCGAATGATTCGAAACTTATAAACACGCAAAAGCCCTGCACGGAAATTTTCCCGTCAGGGCTTTCGTATTTTTGCCTTTGAATTCACCCGAAATACGGGCAAAGCTCAAAGATTAGCCGGCAACCGGAACAACCTTCACAAACTGGTTGTTCTTGGGGCCCTTGATTTCGAAGGACACCATGCCGTCAACCTTGGCAAAGAGCGTGTGGTCACGGCCCATGCCGACGTTGTCACCGGCGTGGAACTTCGTGCCGCGCTGGCGAACGATGATGCCGCCGGCGTTAATGAATGCATTACCGAAAACCTTGACACCCAAGCGCTTGGCCTGAGAATCGCGACCGTTGCGGGTAGAACCGCCACCTTTCTTATGTGCCATTTTCTATGTCTTCCTAATAGCTGACGTTTCTCAATTAAGCCTGGATCTTGACGATCTTGAGCTCGGTGAAGTTCTGGCGATGGCCGGCGCTCTTCATGGAGTGCTTACGACGACGGAACTTGAAAATGCGAACTTTGTCGCCGCGACCGTGCTTGGTCACGACTGCCGTCACGCTGGCGCCGGCAACGACGGGCGTACCCACCGTCAAACCGTTTTCGCCGCTGACAGCGAGAACTTCGTTGAGGACCACTTCGGCGCCGACTTCGGCTTCGAGGGTTTCAACCTTAAGAAATTCACCTTCGGCAACGCGATACTGCTTGCCGCCGGTCTTGATGATTGCGTACATGTAATAAACCTCGCCGCTTCGCTCCCGGACTGAACCGGTTGACGAAACCTTTTTATATTAAACGAAATGCCGTCTGTGCTTTGCTCTTGGGCAAAATGCCACAACGACACCCTTTCCCTCGCGTGGGAAAGCAGGTGATTATTTCACAGCCCGCGCGGGTTGTCAACATGAAAAACAACAATTTTCCTTTAGAAATAAGGACTTAGCCGTTTTTCATTTCGCCTCTTACGCTTTGAGCAAGCGATCGAGCATCTTTTGCACCACCAGCATCAGCACTTGGGTGCGAACATCATCGAGCAATCCCACACGCAATCGACGATACAAGATGTCTTTGGCCGTGCGCGCCCCGGTATAGTCGACGCAATAACGCACAAAGTCCAAGAGTCTGCGCCCGAGTTCCTGATCGTAAACATCGGCTTTGAGCAAATCCTTTTGCAAAGCTTCTTGACCGAGCCGATCGTGCACGATCAAAGGCAGGGAGCGCGTCATGCAACCGCCGCGCGGCAAAAGTTGCAGTTGTTGCGCCGTTTTCAATGCAGCCTCGGCCATCGCGCGATACGCCGTCCACTTGCCGCCGGCCACCGTCAGCAGATTCTTGTATTCGGGCACCACCGCCCAACCGCGTGTCATATTGGCCGTGCCTTTGTTCAAACCGGACTTCTTGGGACTGAACAAAGGCCGCAAACCCGCAAACGACGCTTTCACGTCTTCGGGGCGGATACGACGCGTGAGATAACGATTGGCGTTATCCAACATAAACTTGATTTCGTCCGGAGACGGATCGGGGTCGCGATAGGCTTGACCTTGTTCGATATCGGTCGTACCGATCAACAGATGGTCTTGCCACGGTATGCAGAAAAGCACGCGTCCGTCGGTCGTCTTGGGAATGACCATGGCGTTGCCCGTAGGCAAAAAGCTCTTGTCGACCACCAAATGAGAACCGCGAGAGATACGCACCAAGTCACCGATGGCCGGATCGGCCAAACGGCGCACGGAGTCGCCCCAGACACCCGCACAGTTAAAAACAACCTTGGCGCCGACTTTGTATGTTTCGCCCGTTTCTTCATCCTTGACCGTGACTGCCGTAATTCGGCGCCCGTCATTGTCCATTGCCGTCACGGGCATATAGTTCAGTGCAACGGCACCGTAGGCCACGGCCGTTTGCAGCAACGACACTGCTAAGGCCGCATCGTCGAACTGTGCATCCGAATAAGCCAAAACGGCTTTCAATCGATGACGCACGACACCGGGCAAAAGGCCGATTGCGGCATTGGCCCCGGCTGCGGCCACCGGGCGAATGCCCTTGCCGCCGCTTGAAAAAAGCCCGTAGAGAGACAATCCCGCACCATACCAGATCGCCTTCAGCCAGCTGTAGCACGGCACGATAAAGCGTTGCGCACGCACCAATTCGGGCGCGTTATTAATCAGAAGTCGTCTTTCGTAAAGCGCCTCTTGAATCAGCGACCAGTCGCGAGGATTGGCCAAATAACGCACGCCGCCGTGAATGAGTTTGGTCGAGCGAGACGAGGTGCCGGCAGCATAATCCTGCGCATCGAAAACAGCGACTTTCAGCCCGCGCGTTGCGGCATCCAAGGCTACGCCCAGACCGGTCGCACCGCCGCCGATGACGACGACATCGAATTTTTGCGTTTTCTGCAGACGCTCGATCATGCGAGCGCGATTCAACGGTTGCAGATTGGGATTCATAATTCTTCTCGTTATTTAGGGGCTCTTCTCGGTTTTCACCGTATTCGAGCCCTAAGTTTACGCGACTAAAGCATTCGGAAAGCTTAAAAAGCGTTTTCTTTGTGCGAATACGAAAAGAGGATCCCCGATCGAACATCGGAAATCCTCTCTTTTAAAAGCTTTGCAAAGTCGGCGCGACGATTATTCTTCGTCGTCGGCAGTCGTTGCCGTCAAGCCTTCCTGAACCTCTTCGGTTTCAACGGTTTGCTGTTCGGTAGCCGGCGTTTCTTGTGCGGCTTCGGCTGCCTGAGCCGGGCGTACCAAGTCGGCCAAAGCGATCACCTGACGCAACGCGGCGTTGACAGCTTCGGGCGTCTTGAAGAATTCGGCCACGTCGGCATCCAAACGCACGGTTGCCGTCTGCACGAAAGCGTTGCGATCGGTATGGCGACGCACTTCGAAAGCCTTGGCGCGCGGACCTGAGCGTTTGGCAAATTCGAAATTGCCGGAGTCGCGACGGCCGCCGAACTTCGGACGATCGCCGCCGAAACGCGGACGATCTTCGCGAGAACGATCGGAAAAGCGACCGCCTTCGCGACCGCGGGAACCTTCGCCGCCGCGATCGGAGAAACGATCGCCGAAAGGCTTGCGATCGCCAAACGGTTTACGATCGCCGAATTCTTTGCGATCACCAAATTCGCGTTTACCGCCGAAACGGTCTTGGCGCGGGCCGCGGTCGGAAAAACGATCTTCACGGTTTTCGCGACGTGCGGGCTTGTCATTGAAACGGTCAAAAGCCATCTTCATTCCTCTTATCGACACGACCCCGACTTCGGGGCTGTGTGCATATTGGCATTATTTTTGCAATAAAAACAATGCATCCAAACAATTTGTATCCAAAAAACCGATCTTTCGTCATAAATGATGCAAAAAAGACGGTTTTATTTTTCCGATATGAGTAAACTTGTCATTAAGGAAAGACATTTTTCTGTGTCTCTTCCTTTCCTACTTAACAACAAAAAGAGAGGTTCTTATGCTGCAGGTCATTTTCCACGGTGTTGATCGTTCCGCTGCGGCCGAAGCCGACATCGCCGAACGCTTTGAAGCCCTGAAACGCTTCGATAACACGCTGACCGAGTGCAAGGCCACGATCAGCAAAGTCGGTCACCAGGGTCTCGGCGAATTCTGCGTCAAGCTCGATCTCGTCGTCACGGGCGGCCGCAATGTCGTCGCTTCCGAAAATGATCCCGATGCAATGGCTGCTATCAACAAGGTGTTTGATACGATCCGTCGCGTCGTCAAGGATGAAAACGACAAGCGTCATCACCGCTGATACTTGCGCCCCGGTGGCGTAAGCATTCGATCGAACCGCCTCAAGCTTTTAGCGAGGCGGTTTTTTCTTATCCTCAAATTTTGTTTACTCAAAGCCCGAATACCAAAAAAGCCCGCCAGATAACGGCGAGCTTTCTGATGTCTTGGCGTCCCTAAGGGGATTCGAACCCCTGTACCAACCGTGAAAGGGTTGTGTCCTAGGCCTCTAGACGATAGGGACCTTAATCTTGGTGGAGGTAAGCGGGATCGAACCGCTGACCTCTTGCATGCCATGCAAGCGCTCTCCCAGCTGAGCTATACCCCCGAAGGAGTTGTAACTATAAACTCCTTTTTTTAAGATTGCAAGTCTTTTGGAGAAAAAATTTTCACAAATGTCTTGCTAAAGCTGAATTTTTAAATATAACTCTTTGATTTTAAAAGATAAACAGTGTTTTATTAGGATAAACCCTAGTAACGAGAAAATTCTTGCTCCTTTTTTGCAAATGCGCAAAACAACTTCTTTTTCTTACCTTGTCTGTTAGGATTATCGTCATCACTGTCACATCTCCATCGATTCTTATGGCTTTAAAACTTCCCGCCCCGGCATTTGAAAACAAAATCGTGACGTTCGAGACATTGTCGGCACGCCGCCAAGCCTTGAGCGGTCCCGTCGTGATGACCAACGGCGTTTTCGACATCATCCATCGCGGTCACGTCACCTACTTGGCCCAAGCCCGAGCTTTGGGCGGTAGCCTTATCGTTGCCGTCAATTCCGACGCTTCCGTCAAAATGCTCGGCAAAGGCGACGATCGCCCCATCAATACGCAAGAGGATCGCGCCGCGGTTCTGGCCTCTCTTGAAAGCGTCGATCTGGTTGTCGTATTTGAAGACAAAGTCCCCCTGAAAGTCATTGACGAAGCTCGTCCCGATATTTATGTCAAAGGCGGCGACTATCGCATCGAAGACTTGCCGGAAGCCAAGCTTGTCGCAACCTGGGGGGCCAAAACCGTCACTGTCGAATTCGAGCATCAGCGCTCCACCACGGCGCTTTTAAAAAAGGTGCGCGGCTGATTTCTCTTTTTTTACCTTCGACATCGTCGTTTCATGCCTGCTGCTACGTTTTGCGTCTCGCTACACAAAGAGGTCGATCTGAACGACACGACCCCCTACGCCTTCTCGTTGGTTTATAAGGCCGATGCCTCGGCCGGCAATCCGAAGTTGCACTCGCATCGCACAGGGCTTGTCGGCCTTCAGGTTTCGGGCTCTCACTTCGGAGTGGAACTGTCGGATCGGCACTTCGTCGTGCCGCGCCACACGGTCTTTTGGATTCCTCCCGACATCGATCACTGCACGACGCAAAGTCAGGATACGGTCTCCATTGCGCTTCACATCGCCCCCGAGGTCGCGCAAGCGTATTTGCCGACAGTCCCCGTACGCATGATCATCAATCCCATGACCGAAGAGATGATCAAACACTTTGCACGCATTTGGCAAACAACCGAAAACGACATTACGGCAAAACGTATTGCCAAACTGATCGTCAGTGAACTTGCGCATGCACCGCACCTGCAAAAAGGTTTTGCACCGTTGCCCGACAACCCCGTACTTCGCGCGGTTGCCGAGTGTATTTTGTCCGGCAACTGCGGCGGCAAAACTATGCAGCAATGGGCCGAACAGTTCGAAATCAGTACGAAAACGCTCGCGCGACTGACGCTCAAACACACGGGGCTAACCTTTTCTCAATGGTCGCTTCAGTTTCGCCTTTTTCCGGCGCTATCGGCTTTGAGCGAAGGAAAGACTGTGGAAGCCACCGCCGGTCAATGCGGCTATGAAACGACAGCCGCATTCATTGCCGCATTTACCCGCGTCTTCGGCACAACGCCCGGGAAATACCGCCGCGTCGAAACACTCTCGGATTTTCCGGAAAATATCTATCCGACGCAAAATCATTAGGATTTCCCCTTTGGCTGTCCGATTTCGATAATCGGCTGTCCGCTCTCGATTTAACTCCTACGACATACTCCTTATAGAATTTAAGAATTCTCTGCCCGACCCCAATACAACAAAACTACGAGGGACAGAGCTCTTTTACCCAGGAGATTGATTCATGTCGACTTTTACGCTTTCTCGCAGAGCGTTGTTGCAAGGCCTTGCTCTCGCCGGTTTTGCAATGACGCCGCTTGCCAAGGCAGTCTCGGCAGCTATGAAAGACTACGGCAACTACAAGTGGTGCGCCTGCGTCATCAACTGCGGCCAACGTTGCGCTCTGCGTTGCTTTACCAAAAACGGCCAAGTCATTCGCATCGAAACCGACAATTCCGAACCCGACACGTTGGGCCCGCGTCAGTTGCGTGCATGTCAACGCGGCCGCTCCATGCGCGAACGCATCTACTCGCCCGATCGTCTTAAGTATCCGATGAAGCGCGTTGGAAAACGCGGCGAAGGCAAGTTCGAGCGCATCACGTGGGAAGAAGCCATCCAAACGATTGCTAAGGAATGGACGCGCATTCGCGACACTTACGGCAACGACGCCATCTACTGGCAATACTGCTCCGGCCAACAGTCTTTGGTGAGCTCTCGCCGTGCATGGCAGCGCCTGATGAACATGATGGGCGGATTCCTGAAGTACTACGGCTCGTATTCCAACGCGCAAGGCTCGGCCGCATTCCCCTTGACCTACGGCGGCCGTCCGAGCTCATTGCCGAGCGAAATCGCCAATGCTCAGCTTTACGTGCTTTTCGGCAACAACCCCTCCGTGACGCGTCCCTCGGGCGGCGGCAAAGGCTTCCAGATCGATGCGGCTTTTGCAAAGCATAAGCCGCGCACGATCGTGATCGATCCGTGCTTTACCGACACTTGCACGACGCGCGCCGATCAGTGGGTGCCGATCCGTCCGGGCACCGATGCGGCTTTGGTGGGAGCGCTTGCCTACGAATTCATCACCAACAATTGGGTTGATCAAAAGTTCCTCGACACCTATTGCGTGGGCTACGATGAAAAGACCCTGCCGGCTTCGGCTCCCAAGGGTAGCGACTACAAGAGCTACATCCTCGGTCGCGGCACCGACAAGACACCTAAGACCCCCGAATGGGCTGCAAAGATCACCGGCATCCCTGTTGACGTGATCAAGAATCTGGCTAAGGAAATGGCCTCCACCAAACCTTTGTTCGTCTCCCAGGGCTGGGGTCCGCAGCGTCAGGCCAACGGGGAAGAAACGTGCCGCGCCATCGCCATGGTGCCGATCCTTTTGGGACAGGTTGGCTTACCCGGTACGAGCACCGGCGCTCACGAAGGCAACACGCCCTTCCCGGCCGTTTATCTGCCGGTGGGCAAGAATCCCGTCAAGGCCACGATCCCGGTTTATCTGTGGACCGACGCCATTTTGCGCGGCAAAGAAATGACACGCCAGACCGACGCTTTGCGCGGCGTGGAAAAGCTCTCGGCCGACATCAAGATGATCGTCAACTCGGGCGGCAACACCATGATCAATCAGCACGGCGACTGCAACTGGACCGACAAGGTTTTGCGGGACACCAAGAAGTGCGAATTCATTCTGGTGTGCGACAACATGATGACGCCGTCTTGCCGCTATGCCGATATTTTGTTGCCCGATATTTTGGGGCCGGAAACCGATGATGCGGCCTGCCAAGGCGGCTCTCACGGCGACGTGGCTTGTATGTTGGCCATCCAAAAGGCCGTGGAACCGCAATGGGAACAAAAGCCCTCTTGGGAAATCTGCCGCCTGATCGCCAAAGAACTCGGCATGGAAGAAGCCTTTACCGAAGGCAAGACCCAATTCGAGTGGGTTCAGTGGTGCTATGAAGAAACCCGCAAGAAGGTTCCAGAACTGCCGACGTTCGATGAATTCTGGAAGGCCGGTATGGCCAAGATCTGGGGACGTCGCAAGGACCCGATCGCTTTGGAAGCTTTCCGCAAAGACCCGCAAGCCAACAAACTCAAGACCCCGAGCGGCAAGATCGAAATCTATTCCGAAAAATTGGCCGACGAAGTCAAGGATTGGAAGCTTGCCAAGGGCGACGTGATCAGCCCGATTCCGGTCTACTGGCAGTCTTGGGACATGCCCGGCGATCCGATCCAGAAGAAGTATCCGTTGCAGTGCTTCGGCTTCCACGGTCACGGTCGCATCCACTCGACCTTCCACAACCTACCGAAACTGCGTTACATGCACCCCGATATGGTGGTGATGAACCCCTTGGATGCCCAGGAACGCGGCATTAAGGACGGCGAAAACGTGCTCGTCTTCAACGACCGCGGCACCGTCATGCTGCCTGCTCGCGTCACGCCCCGCATCATGCCTGGTGTCATTACGATTCCGCAGGGCGCTTGGTACGACCCCAAGACCGTCAACGGCAAGACCGTTGACGTCGGCGGCTGTATCAACACCTTGACGCATCACTTGCCGAGTCCGTATGCCAAGGGCAACGCTCAGCACAACATTCTCGTTGAGGTCCGCAAGGCCTAAACGCGCATCGGAGTACAAAAATGACACAGAAAGGTTTCTATTTCGATCAGAGCCGTTGCACCGGATGCCGCACTTGCTCGGTGGCCTGCAGCGACTTGAACAACACACCCGTCGGCATGGTGCTGCGCCGCGTGGTGGAATTCGAAGGCGGCACATGGACAAAAAACCCCGACGGCACCTTCCGTCAAGACGTTTTTGCCTACTACACCTCGATCGGCTGCAATCAGTGTGCCGATCCGGCTTGCGTAAAGGTTTGCCCCACCAAGGCACACTTTAAGCGCGCCGAAGACGGTCTGGTTGTCATCGACGCCGCCAAGTGCATCGGTTGCGGCATGTGTGCCGCCGCTTGCCCCTACGGCGTTCCGCAGTTGGACAAGGGCGCACACAAAATGCGCAAGTGCGACGGCTGCGTGGAACGCACCTCGCAGGGTAGTAACCCCGTTTGCGTGGAAAGCTGTCCGGAACGTGCCTTGGAATTCGGCGACATCGAAGTACTTCGCAAGAAGTACGGCAAGGCCGATGCTTTTGCACCGTTGCCCTCGGGTGAAAAGACCAAGCCCAGCCTGGTGATCAAGCCCTGTGCCGGCGCCAAGCCCGCAGGCTTTGAAGGCGGCTCCGCACACCGCTTCTAAACAAAACGGCAACACCATCTGAGGATGAAGTCTTTCATCCTCGCCCATCGGACGAATGCTTCGACACGTGGAGCATTCGTCCTTTTTTGTCATCACAATGCGACAATCGGGCAATCTTTATCATTTCCTGCACTCTATGATCGTCACTATCGATTGATTTTTTTGGAGACAATTCATGACGCGTGTTCTTGTCCTTAACGCTCATCCCGACATCACCGCCTCCACGGCCAATGCTCGCATTGTCGAAACGTTCCAAAAGTTGATGCCCGAAGCTCAAGTTCGAACGTTGTCGCAAACGCTCGGCAGCAACGGATTTGATATCGCCGCCGAACAGCAGGCTTTGGTGGAAAGCGACGTCATCGTTTGGCAGTTCCCGGTGTACTGGTACTCGGTGCCTGCATTGATGAAAAAATGGATTGACGACGTCCTCGCCCACGGTTTTGCTTACGGCTCCGAAGGGACGGCTTTGCACGGCAAAAAACTCGTTTTATCCATGACAACCGGGGCACCGCAAGCCGAATATTCGCATGAAGGCTCCATGCACTTTACGCTCGAAGAATTTCTGCCGCCCTTTGTACAAACCGCCAATATGTGCGGATTGCTTTACCAGGCGCCGATTGTTTCCTACGGCATGATGTATATTCCGGGCGTCAACACCGACGAGCAAAAACAGATCGTCTTGCAAAAAGCCGACGAGCACGCCCGTCGTCTATTTGCGGCCGTGCAGTAAAAAGCAACGCAAACGCCGACAATAATAAATTTCGGGCACCCGAAAAGAGTGCCCGAATTCGCTTTGTTTTTTGTGCGTGGTCGACTTCTTACATGAAGTCGTAACCGGCCAAACGCGCGTAGTGTGCAGTGGCTTTCAAAAAGCCCTGCTTGCTGCCGCAGTCAAAACGCTGACCTTCGAAGCGATGGGCATAGGTCTTGCCTTCGCACAACATGGAAGAAATGGCATCGGTCAACTGAATTTCACCGCCGGCACCGCGCTCGACGCATTCGAGTGCTTTGAAAATTTCAGGCTCCAACACATAGCGTCCGATCACGGCCATATCCGAAGGCGCGTCCTTGGGGTCGGGTTTTTCAACGATGTTGCGCACGCAAGACGTGGTCAAAGCTTCGTTGTCCACACCCACGATACCGTACTTGGAAGTGTCTTCGTGCGGCACGTTCTGAACGGCCAACACATTGCCGCCGCCCTGCGCGGCGCGGGCATCGATCAATTGACCGAGTGCGCTTCTTTCCGTGCTGTAGATAAGATCGTCGGCCAGAATCACACCGAAGGGTTCGTCACCCACCACGGGACGCGCACACAAAACGGCATGTCCCAAACCGAGCGGTTCGGGCTGACGGATATAGATGAAATTGACGCCGGCAGGCGTAATGGAGTGCACCAAATCCAACAATGCCGTCTTGCCCTTGGCGATCAGATCGTTTTCCAATTCGGGGCTCTTGTCGAAATGATCTTCGATGGAACGCTTATAGCGGCCGGTAATAAAGATCATGTCGGTAACACCGGCTTTGGCCGCTTCTTCCACAGCGTATTGAATCAGGGGCTTGTCGACGACCGGCAACATTTCTTTAGGCATTGCCTTGGTGGCAGGCAAAAAACGCGTGCCGAGACCGGCAACCGGAAAAACAACCTTACGAACGGGCTTCATTTATCTCTCTTTTAAAAAACTTTGCAAAACCCCGGTGAACAAATGCCGTAACACTTGCCGCAAGGCTCTACAATACTCGAATTCTGTCTACCGAAAGAAAGTCTTTTCTTTGCGGTCAAACTTAGATTTTACTCAGCAATGGATCAAAACGACATTTACGCCGTGGGCGATGTGCAGGGTTGCTTGGAAAGTCTCGAAGGTCTTTTGGAGCAAATCCCCGAAAATGCACGCATCGTTTTTGTCGGCGACATCATCAACCGGGGCCCTCAATCCTTGGAAAGCCTGCGTTTTGTCAAACGTCTTGTCGAAACAGGGCGCGCCGTCGATACGGTCTTGGGCAATCACGACCTGCATCTTTTGGCCGTCGCTGCGGGCGCCGGCAAAGTGCATCGCAAAGATACGATCGGCGAAATTTTAACCGCCCCCGACTGTCGGGAATTGTTGGACTGGTTGCGTGCTCGTCCGCTTTTGCTTGAATTGGACGACACGGTATTCGTGCACGCCGGCATTCCGCCCAAGTGGTCGATGAAAGACGCCAGAAAATATGCACTTGAAGTGGAAACGGCCCTCAAAAGCGATCGCTGGAAAGAATACTTGGCCGGTATGTACGGCAACGACACCGACCCCAAAGCCGACGGCGAAACGCAAAGAATGCGCGCCATTTTGAACGGCTTTACACGCATGCGCTATTTCGATGCCGAAGGCAACATGGACTTTGATCCGAAAATGGGCCCCAAAGATGCTCCCAAAGGTTTGACACCCTGGTTTGACTGCAAACGCAAGGTCAAGCGCACGATTTGCTTCGGCCACTGGTCGACCTTGGGATTGTTGTTGCGAGACAATGTCATTGCCATCGATACGGGGTGTCTGTGGGGCGGATCGTTGACGGCCGTTCGCATCCGCGATCGTCGCGTTTTCACCGAACAGTGCCCGCAGTGGGCTGCTCCCGCTTGCTAAACACGTAATTGGAAAAAGAGATTTATTTTTGTGACGCAAAACACTTCTGCATTTGACCTCTCCAAAGGCCGCGCCGAGGCAACGAACATTCGCATTCGCGGCGCCCGACAGAACAATCTGAAAAACATCGACTTGGATATTGTTCCGGGCACTTTCAACGTCATCACGGGTCCCTCGGGCTCGGGCAAAAGTTCTTTGGCTTTCGATACGCTTTATGCCGAAGGACAGCGCCGCTATGTCGAAACCTTCAGCGCCTACGCCAGACAGTTTTTGGATCGATGCGACCGGCCTCAAGTCGACTTGATCGACGGGGTGCCGCCCGCGATTGCCATCGAACAAAAAAACACGGTTCGCACATCTCGTTCCACCGTCGGGACGATGACTGAACTTAACGACCATATCAAGTTGCTGTTTGCGCGGCAATCCGATTTGTATTGCGGCTGTTGCGGTCGCGCGGTCCGCGAAATGTCGCCGCAAGCCATGTTCGACGACATGAAAATTTGGGCGCAGCAATTCGGCAACCCTCGCCTTGCCATCGCCTTTACCGTCAAGGTCCCCTCGAATTTGGACGTTGAAGTTGCCAAAAACGGCCTGAGCGCACAGGGTTTTACGCATATTCTCGAAGAAAAAAAAGACAAAGACGCCACACTGCTGTCGGTTGCCGCCGACCGTTTTCGCTCGGATCGCGTTTCTCCCGCTCGCGGGATCGAGGCCTTTGAAAAAGCACTGGAAAAAACACAGAATCGGTATGTCGACGTGTTTGCCGTCGACGACGAAGGTCAAACCCACACCCGCCCGTACGTCTCGGGATTGACTTGCGCTTTTTGCCATCGAACATATCAGGAGCCTTCGGCTTCGCGTTTTAGCTTTAATACAGCCGTCGGCGCCTGTCCGAGATGTCGCGGCTTCGGCAAAACCTTGGATGTGGACATGGGCTTGGCCATCCCTGATGAAAATCTGTCGCTCGTCGAAGGCGCCGTCAAACCTTGGAAAACGACCGGCAAACATGCCGAGTGCTACACCTTTATGTTGGCTTGCGCCAAGCGAGACAAGGTTTCGACGACAAAACCTTTTAAAGATCTCGCGCCCAAAGAAAAGGATTGGGTGATCAACGGAGAACCCGGCTGGAGCGGCAATTGGTCGCGTCAGTGGTTCGGCGTTCGCAAATGGTTCGAATGGGTGGAAAGTCAGGCCGGCTACAAAATGGGCATGCGCATGTTATTGTCGCGCTATCGGTGCGAAACGACCTGCCCGGAGTGCAACGGTGCCAGACTCAAACCCGAAGCGCTCTTTTGGCGTGTCGGTTCGCTACAAGCCGCCGATTCAACCTTAAACGGTCAAGCCGATCGTATCGGCACCTATAAGCGCTTTCAGCCCGCTGGCATGAAGCCGCAAGCAATTGAAAAACTCGATCAAACACCGGGGCTGACCGTTCAAGACTTGATGCAATTGCCCGTGAAGCGTTTGCAGAGCTTTTTCCGTCAACTCAAAACCGAGGCCAAAGACCAAGCCTGCGCCATGGTCATCGACGAGATCGTCGCACGTCTCGATTATTTGTGCGACGTCGGTCTGGGCTATCTGACGCTCGGGCGCCAAAGCAAAACATTGTCGGGCGGCGAAGTGCAGCGCGTCAACCTCACGACGGCTTTGGGCACCAACCTGGTCGATACGCTTTTTGTGTTGGACGAGCCCTCGGTGGGGCTGCACCCCAGAGACATGGATCGGGTCAACGCCATCATGCGCAAAATCAAGGATACGGGCAATACCTTGGTAGTCGTCGAACACGATCCGCAAGTGATGACGGCGGCCGACAGAATTATTGACATGGGCCCGGGCGCGGGCACCGCAGGCGGCTCGATCGTTTATGACGGCAGCGCCCGAGACGTTCGTCAATCGGACTCTTTGACCGGCTTATATTTGCGAGGCCAATTGAAAGCGGACAACTACCGACACGTTCCCGAGTCGAGTTTTAGCGGCTGGGCCGGTGTCGTCGGTGCCCGAGAACACAATCTTAAGAACGTCAATTTTCAATTCCCGATCGGCGCCATAACCGTCGTCACCGGTGTTTCGGGTTCGGGCAAATCGACATTGGTCTCCGATGTTTTGGTTCCCGCATTCAAGCGCAAAATGGGCGGTACGGTCGCAGCCGGCGCACATGACTTCGTCCGCGGCACCGAATATTTCGACGATGTCGTTTTTGTCGATCAAAGTGCTATCGGCGCCAATGCGCGCTCCAATCCCGTGCTTTACATCGGTGCGTTTGACGCCATCAGACAGCTTTTTGCCGGCACCCGACTGTCGCTTGAACGCGGCTATACGCCCGCCACTTTCAGTTTCAACACCGGCAGCGGTCGTTGTCCGGCTTGCCAAGGCGCGGGGTTCGAAGTCGTCGAAATGCAGTTTTTAAGCGATATTCATATCGAATGCGAAACCTGCCACGGCAAGCGTTATCGTCCGGAAACCCTGGAAGTCAAGATCAATCTCAACAATCAGGGACAAAAAAGCATTGCCGACGTTTTGGACATGACCGTCGACCAAGCTCTTGCCTATTTTGCAACCCAAAAAGAGATCGCCAATCGTCTCGGCACACTTTTCGAAGTCGGTTTGGGCTATATGAAACTGGGACAATCGCTTGCCACTTTATCGGGCGGCGAAGCCCAACGCTTGAAACTGGCCGAAATTTTGGCGCAAAGTCGCAGCCGCAAGAATCCGAATGTTTTGTACGTCTTTGACGAACCGACGACGGGATTGCATTTTGACGATGTCGCCAAGTTGATCAAAGCCTTCCGACGTCTGATCGACGCAGGACAAACGGTACTGACAGTCGAACACAACCTCGACGTGATTTCGGCCGGCGACTGGATTGTGGATCTGGGCCCAGAAGGCGGCGACGAAGGCGGAACAATTGTTGTCGAAGGCACCCCCGAAAAGGTGATGCAACACCCGACAAGCTACACCGCCAAGGCTTTGCGCGCCTATCGCGAAATGATCGGTCCGCAAGGCAAATCGATGGAAGGCATTTTCACCGATGCCAAACCCCTTGCGACGACAACCGCCTCTCCGGGCAGAAGTCTTCAGAGCGTCTGGCGCAATGCTCGCGCCGGCGACATGGGCATTTTCGGCGCACGAGAACACAACCTCAAAAACATCGATGCCGTGATTCCGAAAAAAGAATTGACGGTCGTCACCGGCGTTTCGGGTTCGGGCAAATCCACCTTGGCTTTCGGCATCGTCTTTTCCGAAGGTCAACGTCGCTATTTGGACAGTCTGAATGCATACGCCAGAAGCATTGCACAACCGCCCGCTCGCCCGGATGTCGAACAAGTGGTGGGCATTGCACCGACGGTCGCCATCGAGCAACGCACAAGTCGAGGCGGTCAAAAGTCCACCGTCGCCACACTCACCGAAATTCAGCATTTCCTGCGTCTTGTCTACGTCAAGCTCGGCATTCAATATTGTCCGACGTGCCGAATTCCGGTCACCACACAGTCGCTTGAGGCCGTCATTGCCGACATTTTGCGCTCCAAGCGCGGTCAAACCGTCACCGTCACGGCACCGGTGGTTGTCGCGCGCAAAGGGACTTATGAGGAATTGGCAGAACGCTATCGCACGACGCTCGGCGTTCTGTCTTTGCGCGTCGACGGACGATGGATGGCAACGGAAGGCTTCGGAGGCTTGTCTCGCTATTCGGATCACACCATCGAAGTTCCCTTGGGCACTTTTGAGGTCGCTCCCGAAAACGAAGCGCAAATTCTCAAGGCCGTCAAAGCGGCCATCGAGCAAACGGGCGGAACGCTCAATGTCGTCGAAGGCACAAGCGAAGTCTTGCCGCGTCAAAAGAAAGACGTCGAAGTCAAAAGTTACTCGACCAAGCGCGCTTGCCCGCAATGCGGCGAAAGCTTCCCCGAACCTGACCCGAGACTGTTTTCTTACAACAGCCGGATCGGCTGGTGCCCGCACTGTTTGGGCTCAGGGCTCAAACCCGAAACTCGACTGATCCCGGGCAAGAGTCTTTCTGCCGAAGAAGAGCAACTCGTTACCTATACCGACGACCCCTGTCCGGATTGTCAAGGCATGCGTTTGAATCGCGTGGCGCGCAACGTCTTTTTCGAAGGTCGCTCCATTTGCGATACGACGGCGTTGTCGGTCGACGACTGTCTGAAAGCGATTCGAGCCACTCGACTGACCGGACGCAATTTGCAAATCGGCGGAGATGCACTCAAAGAAATCGTCTCTCGTTTGGAATTTTTGCAAAAAGTGGGCTTGGGCTACATGAGTCTGGATCGCGCCGCTCCGAGCTTGTCGGGCGGCGAAGCGCAACGCATCCGGTTGGCCTCTCAACTCGGCAGCACCCTTCAGGGCGTGTGCTACGTATTGGACGAGCCCACCATCGGTTTGCATGCGCGCGACAATGCCCTTTTAATCGATACGCTGACGGCTTTGAAAAACAAAGGCAATACCGTCATCGTGGTCGAACACGACGAAGAGATGATTCGGCGAGCCGATCATATCGTCGATATCGGTCCAGGTGCAGGTTCTCGCGGCGGCCAATTGATGGCAATCGGCTCTCTTGACGATTTGCGTGCCTGCGAAAGCAGTATCACGGCAAAAATGCTCAATCACCCGTTGGTGCACGACGGTCACGCCAAACGCCCGATCAAAGACGCACCGACGTTAAAGTTAATCGGAGCCGACCACCACAATCTCAAGAGCATCGACGTTTCGATTCCTTTGGGGCGACTGACGGTTTTGACCGGCGTTTCGGGTTCGGGCAAATCGACCTTGGCGCGCGACGTTTTGTTACCCAATCTTTATGACGCCGTCCACGACGCCGATTCTGCCCGCAAGCACTGCCGTGCACTCGAAAATTTCGAGTCGATCGATCGTGTTTTGGAAGTCGATCAGACGCCCATCGGAAAAACGCCGAGATCGTGTCCGGCAACCTATGTGGGCGTTTTTAACAAAATTCGCGATTTGTTTGCCGCCACCAACGAAGCGCAGGAACGCGGCTACGCACCGGGACGCTTTTCTTTCAATAAGGAAGAAGGCCGTTGCCCGGTATGCGAAGGCAAAGGCGAAGTGCTTTTTGCCATGAGTTTTCTGCCGGATGTCAAGGTGCGTTGCGAAGCTTGTAACGGCAAACGATTCAACGACGAAACCTTGACCGTAAAGTGGCGAGAGCACAGTATCGGCGACGTTCTCGATTTGTCGGTGGACGATGCGTTGACGTTTTTCGAATCCAACAAGAGTATTTCGCAACCGCTTAAACTCATGCAAGACGTCGGACTGGGTTATTTGCGCCTCGGGCAACCTTCCACCACGCTTTCGGGCGGTGAAGCGCAACGCATCAAACTGGTGTCGGAATTGTCCAAATCCTACAGTGTGTCGGGAGCACTTTTAAAGCGTGCACCGAAATCGTTTTATATTTTGGACGAACCGACCGTCGGGTTGCATATGGCCGACGTGGAAAAACTCATTGCCGTCTTGCACAAACTCGCGGATGCGGGCAACACGGTTTTGGTGATCGAACACAATCTCGATGTGATTGCCGAAGCCGACCATGTCGTTGATCTGGGGCCGGAAGGCGGTCCTGCCGGCGGCTCCGTCGTCGGCTCGGGCGAACCGTACGAATTGGCTCGACTCGATACGCCGACAGGACGCGCACTCAAAGCGTTTTTGTCCGATCACGCTCCGGCGAGTGCTCCCAAACGCAAGCGTTCGGCCAAAACCAAAAAGGAAACGTCGTGATGACTCCTGAAATTTATCGCGTCGGCGGTTGCGTCAGAGACGAACTCTTGCGCCGACAAGGTGCCAATATCCCTTGCGGCGACAAAGACTGGGTGGTCGTGGGCGCCACGCCCGAGTGGATGATCGAACAAGGTTTTATGCCCGTGGGCGCCGATTTCCCGGTGTTTTTACACCCCGAAACACATGAAGAATATGCGCTTGCCAGAACCGAGCGCAAAACGGCGCGCGGCTATCACGGTTTTCGGTTTTATGCCCAAAGCGACGTGACCTTGCAAGAAGATCTCAAACGTCGGGATTTGACGATCAACGCCATGGCGCAAGACGCCGACGGCAACGTCATCGATCCTTACGGCGGGCAAGCCGACTTAAATGCGCGCATCTTTCGGCATGTCAGCCAAGCGTTTGCCGAAGACCCGGTTCGCATTTTGCGCTTGGCGCGTTTTGCCGCCCGTTTTCCGGAATTCAAAGTGGCGCCCGAGACCAATGCCTTGGCGCAATCCATGGTACAAAACGGCGAAACCGATGCATTGGTGGCCGAACGCGTTTACAAAGAGTTTTCCCGCGCCTTTGCCGAAACGAGCCCGCAACGCACGCTGGAAGTCTTGCGCGACTGCGGGTACTGGCAACGCAGTTTCGGCGATATCGAACTTACGCAAACACTTTTGACGCAAATCGAACGCGCCGCCGCCCGGCCCGATCACGGCGACGTTGTCACGGCTTTGATTTTCGGTCAATGCCAAGACTCTCAAAAAGTCAGAAACCGTATGAAATCCTTGAGAGCCGACAGTGTGACGACGTCTCTGTGCGAACTCGTGTCCCGACTTTTACAGCCGACCCTGTCGGCTCGAAGTGCCGAAGATTTTGCCTGCATTTTCACTCAAGGCGACGTGTTGCGCCGAGCCGAGAGATTCGATCGTTTCACGGCCGTGATCGCTGCCGTTGCACCCGATTTCGACTTTAATCGACTGGCTCTGGCCCGTGCGGCTTTTGTCGGCGTCGATGCCGCCGCCATTGTCCGGACAATCGACAACCCCGCAAACATCGCCTCTGCACTCAATGAAGCCAGGGTTCAAGCCGTTAGAGAAGTTTTTGGGAACAAAGTAACAAAAATCGCGGGCACCCGAATCAAATCAGGCGTCCGATGAGATAGGCTCCGAGCACGATCAAAATCGTGCTTGCCAAGGGAATGCTGATGTGGCGCTTGCCCAAGCGAAAGTTAATGTCGCCCGGCAATCGACCCAGTCCGAATTTGCTTAACCACGGAACCAGGGTCATGAGCACCATCAGTGCAATCAATATCGTTAAAATCCAGCGCATGTTGCGCATTGTACGCAAGTTCAAAACCGTTAACCATGCGCTTTAATTTTTTGCTGACGAAATCATCCATGCTCCCATCTTTGGAAAACTTGACGCTTGCCTGTCGCAAGCTTTCGATTCTCGACTATCCTGTCGACATGCATATCGGGGTGTATGACGAAGAAAAAGGTCATACGCAACCCGTGGTTTTTACCGTTGACGTTTGGGTATCCCTTACCGACGAAACCCAAAACTATTGGGATTACACGACAATCGTCAAAGCCGTCGACGCGATTGTTGCCTCGGGACATATCGGTCTGCAAGAAGAAATTCATGAGGCGCTCTTTGAGGCGCTTTTTGCCGACGACATGGTTTGCGCCGCACGCATTTTGACGAAAAAAACAAAAGCGCTTGCCGGCGCCGCCGCCGCTGCCGTCGAAACATTCAAATTCCACCCCAACGCTCGATAAAGGTTCCTCATGCCCGCCGTATTATCCGAAATAGCTCAAGAAAAAATGGCCAAAAGCCGTGAGCAAGCAGTCAAATTTATCGAAATCGCCCCCGGCCGTCATGTCCCGGCCTCCGTATCCATGCGCAAACTTGAAAAGCGCATCGTGCGTCTGGTTTCCAAAGCCATTCTCGACTACAAAATGATCGAAGACGGCGACAAAATCATGGTGTGTATGAGCGGAGGCAAAGACAGTTATGTCCTGCTCGACGCTTTGGCTCGTTTGCAAAAACGTGCGCCGATTTCTTTCAGCATCGTTGCCATGCATGTCGCGCAAGGCATTCCGAACGCCCCGACCGAAAAGCTTGAAGAATGGCTCAAAACCAAAGGCGTGCCCTACCATATCGAATATCAGGACACTTACTCGATCGTGCAGGAACTGATTCCGTCGGGTCGCAACGTCTGCTCGCTTTGCGCCCGCCTAAGACGCGGCATCGTCTATCGTGTGGCCGGCGAACTCGGTTGCAACAAAATTGCCCTCGGCCACCAGATGGACGATGTGGTTTCCACGCTTCTTTTAAACATGTTCTACGGCGGCGGCATCAAAGCCATGCCCCCGATTCTCAGAAGTGACGATCATAAAAATATCGTCATTCGCCCGCTGATTTATCTGCGCGAATACGAGATGGCCAAGTGGGCCGAGATTTGCGAGTATCCGCTTTTTCCCAAAGACTTATGCAGTGCCGGCGAAAACCTGCAAAGAAAAGAAATCAAGGCCATGATGGCGCGTTGGGACAAAGAGTACGACAGCCGCGTTTACAACCTTTTTATGAGTACGACACGCGTGGCCGCAAGCCAGCTGGCCGACAAAAATCTTTTCGACTTTGAAAACTTCCGTCGCATCGGTCACAAAGAGGTCGAAGTCGCCGAACCCGACGACACGCCCTAAAATAGGTTCATCATACTTTCTTTTGTTTGGGAGGCTTTATGCGAATTTACAGTCCCGATTTTGTCGACGGCGGCGAAATGCCCGTTCGCTTTACCCAAGAAGCCGAAGATTTGTCTCCGGGCTTGGTCTTTGAAGACATTCCCGAAGGCACGAAATCTTTGGTGCTGATTTCCGACGACCCCGACGCACCCGACCCGGCTGCGCCCAAGCGCATTTGGTTGCATTGGCTCGTCGTCAATTTGCCTGCCGACTGCCAGGGGCTTGAGACCGGTGTCGAAACGCTGCCGGGCAACGCGCTCGAAGGCGTCAACGACTGCGACGTCGTCGGTTGGTCGGGGCCGTTGCCGCCGATCGGACGACACCGCTACTACTTCAAGCTTTTTGCCCTGGATACGACGCTTTCGGTCAAAGACGGTTTTCGACGTGCCGAGGTGGAAAACGCCATGGCGGGACACGTTTTGGCGCAAGCCCAATGCATGGGCACCTACATCCACAGCAAAAACCGTTAAGCACGCTTCCCAAATACAGTATTTTGTCGCACAAACCCTGCCCGACAGTGGCAAGACTCGCTTTTGTGCGGCAAAATACGCAATTGAAACAGAAACTTACAGATAGAGACGATGCACCCTCCTGTGTCGGGATTTTTTGCGGACATCGTTTTCGTCTTTTCATTGACTTCTTTTTTCCGTTACGGAGCTTTGTCATGTCCTTTAAACACATTCTCCTTGCGGTTGCCGGTGCCGTTACTTTGGCAACAAGCACGACCGCTTTAGCCGCCCCTGCTTATACGGTGGGTACCGGTGCAACCTATCGTCCGTTTGAATTCCAAACGCCGTCCAAGGAAATCGTGGGCTTCGATATCGATTTGATGAAGGCTATCGCACAGGCTCAGGGCTTTGACGTCGAATTCGTCAATACGCTTTGGGGCGTGATTTTCGAATCCGTCCGTAACGGCGACCGCGACATCATTATGAGCGGTATTACGATTACGCCGGCTCGTCAGGAAGCCGTCGATTTCAGTTATCCCTACTTTGCCGCACACCAATTGATCCTGACGCAAAAGAATTTGAAGGTCAACGGTATCGCCGACTTAAAGGGCAAGAACGTCGCCGTGGTGGCCAATTCGGCCGGTGACATCGCCTGTAGCGAAGCCTTCGGCAAGGCAAGCCGCAACATCAAGCGTTTTGACAACACGCCTCTGGCTCTTGAAGAATTGTCCGCAGGCGGCGTAGACGCTGCCGTGGGCGATGTGGGTGTGTTTGCTTACTATGCATTGCAAAACCCCGACAAGGCCTTCAATCAGGCACGCGATCCGAGCTTTAAGGATCAATACTTCGGCATCGCCGTGCGCAAGGGCAACAAGGAAGTTCTCGACAAGATCAACGCCGGCTTGAAGAAAGTCGTCGCCGACGGCACCTACGCCAAGATCTATGCCAAGTGGTTCGGTGAAAACACCCCCGTTCCCAAGCTTCCGATCCCCGAATAATTTGTGCGAACACCGGGAGGCGACAGCCGTCGCTTCCCGACCGTGCCCTCTTTTTGCGTTACGCTCCGGCTTTCGGGCGTAACGGTTTTCGTATGTAGGACTTCTAATCGATGTTCGGATTTCGTTTTGATGTTTTAAGCGAGTACTGGCCTCTGTTTTTGGAAGGTATCGAGTACACGTTGGTCTTGACGGTTTGTTGCGTCATTTGCGGCGTCATGCTCGGTATGCTTCTCGGTATGGCTCGCATGGCCGAAGCTCGCCACGAACCCTTAAAGAGCCTTTTGCATTACGGCGTACGTTGGCCCGTGACCGTTTGGGTGAGTTTTTTCCGCGGAACGCCTTTGTTTGTGCAGATTTTCCTGATGTACTTTGCCGTTTTGCCGATTTTCATTCACCCGGTCGACGGTCTGTTGATTGACGGCCAATTGGCGCGCGAATTGCGCGGTAACTACGGCGCATTGATTGCCGGCTTCTTGGCCATTTCTTTAAATGCGGGCGCTTACATGAGCGAGGTGTTTCGTGCCGGTATTCAGTCTTTGGACAAGGGGCAAAGCGAAGCCGCTCGAAGCGTGGGCATGAGCTACTGGCAGTGCATGCGTCACATTATTCTGCCGCAAGCCTTCCGCCGCATGTTGCCGGCTTTGGGCAACAACGCCATTGCTATTTTGAAAGACTCCTCTTTGGTTTCGGCCATCGGCTTGACGGAATTGGCTTATGCCGCACGAACCGTTGCCGGCGCCTCGGCACGCTATTGGGAACCGTACTTGACCATTAGCGTCATCTATTGGGTTTTGACTCTGGGCTTGGCTTACGGCATTCGTTGCCTGGAACAACGTCTGGGTAAGGGAGACGACAAATGAGTAACGAGCGTCCCATGATCAGCATTCGAAATCTTCACAAGCACTTTGGCGATTTGGAAGTGCTCAAGGGCATCGACATCGATGTCAAGCGCGGCGAAAAAGTCGTTGTTTTGGGGCCCTCGGGTTCGGGCAAATCGACCATGTTGCGTTGCATCAATGCACTGGAATTGGCCGACAACGGTACGATTACCGTCGACGGCGTCGAAGTCACCGATCGCCACACCAATATCAACAAGCTTCGCGAACATCTCGGCATGGTTTTCCAACGTTTTAACCTATGGCCGCACAAGACGGTTCTGGAAAACGTGATGCTCGGCCAAATGGTCGTTTCCGGCCGCTCCAAAGAAGACGCCAAAGAGCGAGCCCTAAAGGCGTTGGATCGCGTCGGACTTTCGGCCAAAGTCAACGACTATCCGGTTCGCCTTTCGGGCGGTCAGCAGCAGCGCGTGGGTATTGCACGAGCTTTGGCTATGGAACCCAAGGCCATTTTGTTTGACGAACCGACTTCGGCTCTGGATCCGGAATTGGTGGGCGAAGTCTTGAGCGTCATGAAAAGTCTCGCCGAAGAAGGCATGACGATGGTGGTGGTCACACACGAAATCGGCTTTGCCAAAGAAGTGGCCGATCGCGTCATCTTCATGGACGGAGGCGTCATCGTCGAGCAAGGCGCACCTTCGGAAGTCTTGGTCAATCCCAAGGAAGAACGTACGCGCGCGTTCTTGCGTCGCGTTCTCTAACATTCGCACAAAAAAAGCGGCCAAGAAGTTTAAGCTTCTTGGCCGTAAACACCACTAATTTGAGGAGAGAGAAATGTGCCCTAGCAGTGTTGTGCTTTGGGCGTACAACGAACTTTAAAGCACTCGCGCTCATGCGACTACAGCCCGTGGCAGGTAGTCCGTCGGACGATGCAATTGAAAAGCTTTGTTTCGTTGGACAATTTTCTCGTTTTCCCTTTTTTATAATTTGCCAACCTTTTACTGACACTAAAAGGGCGTCGGGCTTGTATTTTCCTGTTTTAACCCCCGACACCCTGACCGACACGCGTGAAAACAACCAAAAAGACAACCGGCAAACGATCGATTCCCTGGCTCAAAATCTGCGGCTGGACCGCAGGGCTCGGAGCGGCAGGCTTGGCTTGTGCGGCCTCGATCGGCATGATTATTTTTTCGGTGGTGTATCAACAACTGCCCGCCATCGATTCCTTAACCGATTACAAACCCAAGGTGCCTTTGCGCGTTTATAGCGCCGACGGCACGCTCATCGGCGAATTCGGCGAAGAACGCCGTGCTTTTGTGCGCTTAAACGAAATTCCGGGATTTGTGAAATACGCCATTTTGGCTGCAGAAGACAACGGCTTTTACGAGCACTCCGGTATCGAATTTGCCGGCATTGCGCGTGCGGCCATTTCCAACATCCTAACGGGACGTCGCGGTCAGGGCGGTTCCACCATCACCATGCAGGTGGCAAGAAACTTCTTTCTGTCCACCGAGCGTACCTATACGCGCAAGCTTTATGAAATCGCCATGGCCTACAAAATCGAACGTAATCTGACCAAAGATCAGATTTTGGAGGTCTATCTCAACCAGATTTATTTGGGACAGCGCGCTTACGGCTTTGCCTCGGCTGCACAAACCTATTTCGGCAAGAACTTAAACGAATTGACGATCGGTGAAGCCGCCACCATTGCCGGTTTGCCCGTGGCACCTTCGGCCTACAATCCCATCATCAATCCGCGTCGCGCCACCATGCGCAAAAACTACGTTTTGGGACGTATGCATCAACTCGGCTATATCGACGATCAGACGTACGAAGCCGAGCTTGCCGCACCGTTGGTAGCCGCACACCAAACCAAGGCCAACGAGCAAAAAGGATCGTTAAACGTGCATGCGGAATATGCGGCCGAAATGGCCCGTATGCTCGTCTACGATATCTTTAAAGAAGAAACCTACACCAGAGGCTTAAACGTCTACACGACGATTCGCGACAAAGATCAGGACGCCGCATGGGACAGCGTTCGATCCCGCTTGATTGCCTATGACCGCAAGTATCGTTATCGCGGTCCGAGCGGCACGATCGACATTTCCGACCCCGAGACTCGCGAAGACAACATTCGCATCGCTTTGCGCAAAGCCGCCGACTCTCCCAATTTGGAACCGGCCGTTTTGACTGCCGTTTCCGCCAAGGAACTCAAGGCCGTCATGCAATCGGGCAAAGAGCTCAAGGAAGTGACGTTGGATGCCGCAAGCATTAAGTTTGCCGGTCAGTTCCTGACGACCAAAGCCGGCGACAAACAACTCAAACCCGGCTCGATTATTCGTGTTTCGGCAGTCAAAGACAGCTGGACCCTGTCGCAAATCCCCGAGGTTCAAGCAGGCTTTATCAGTGCGGAATTCGAAACAGGTGCCGTGCGTGCGCTCGTGGGCGGCTTTGACTTTTATCTCAATATGTTCAACCACGTCACGCAGGCGTTGCGTCAGCCGGGGTCGTCCTTTAAACCCTTTATCTACTCGGCCGCGTTGGACAAAGGATTTAATGCAGCAACCATCATCAACGATGCCCCGATTTTTATCGATCCCCGCTACACCGGGGGCGAGTTGTGGGAGCCGCGCAATTACGACAATCGATTTGACGGTCCCATGTCCTTGGCCATGGGCTTGAAAAAGTCCAAAAACCTTGTGTCCATTCGCGTCATGCAAGCCATCGGTGCGCGTTACGCCCAAGAGTACGTGAGCAAATTCGGATTCCTGCCTTCGCGCACGCCGGCGCAGCTCACCACGGCTTTGGGTGCCGGATCCACCACCCCCTGGGAAATGGTGGCGGCATTTTCCATCTTTGCCAACGGCGGCTATCGCGTCAAGCCTTATTTGATCGATCGCGTCACCGACAGTGACGGCAAGGTGCTCATGCGCGTGAAAAATCCCAAAGCAGGCGACGAACGCATTCGCGCTATCGACGATCGCAACGCCTTTATCATGCACACGCTTTTGAATGCCGTCGCGACCGACAGAGGTGCGACGGCAGCCCGCGCCTATCGCGAACTCAAGCGCTCGGACATCGGCGGCAAGACCGGTACGACCAACAATGCCCATGACGCCTGGTTTGCGGGTTATGCCGGCAAACTCACGGCCGTGGGTTGGATGGGATACGATCAGATGCGCCCGCTGGGATCGAGCGAAACGGGCGGCGGCTTGGTTTTGCCGATCTGGCTTGACTATATGAAAACGGTTTTGAAAGACGAGCCGATTTATCGTCGCCGCCAGCCTTCAAGCGTCGTCTTGATTAACGGCACCTACTACTATGCCGACAGCGTCGATCAGTCCGTACGAGACGTACCGCTCAACGGTCAAATTAAAGAAAAAAATCTGGATCGCGACATTTTGCGCGATCAGATTTTCTAACTGTCGCGTCGATCAAGCGCCGTCGCTCGAAAAGCTACGGCGCTTTCAGTTCGATCGTCTCTTGGCAGGCGAAGCTTAGCGCTTCGTTCAAAGCCTGCCAGAAAGTTTGACCGCCGCGGGTGTTGACCCACTGACCGTCTTTGCATTCAAAATGCAAGCCGCCCTTGCGGCTTGCCACCCACATCTGAAAAGTCGGAGTATGACGATTGATCACCACCTGTTCGCCGCTATCGGCCTCAAGGGTCAAAACATTGCCGGCACGCGTTGCGTCGACGTCAAGACCAGCGGCATCGACGGCATCTTCGACGGATTGCATGAGGACTTCGGTTGCCTCAATAAACTGAGTTTCGTTCATAATTAACACTATTGAAAAAAAATTCCCAAAAAAAGGGTTCGGGAGGTCAAATCGCCATGTTACGCAAACTTTTTGCTCTTGTCTGTGTCTTGAGTCTGTCTGCTTGCGGACTCAAAGGCTCATTGTATCTGCCGGAAAAGAATCCGACACCGGCACCGATGTCCACGCCGAGCGCGCAAGTGCAAGCGGCCGATACCGCCGCCCCATAAACAAAATCCATTCCTTGCCCCTGACTTCAACAAAAACAATAAACTCAAAATGCTGGAACAAAATTTCACGCACACCGGCTTTTGCCGCAAAGACGGCGCGCTTTACTGCGAATCGTTGCCTGTCGTCGATCTTGCCCGTCAATACGGCACCCCCCTTTACGTGTATTCTCATGCAGCTTTGAAAGCGCGCATCGACGACTGGGCGGCAGGCGTTGCCGGCACCTCCAATCGCGTTTTTTATGCCATGAAGGCCAATGCCAACTTGGCGATTTTGCAACTGTTTGCGCAAGCAGGCTTCGGCTTTGACATTGTGAGTGCCGGGGAACTCGCCCGAGCTCTGGCTGCCGGCGCAAAAGGAGAAAACATCGTTTATTCCGGCGTGGGCAAAACCGTCGAGGACATCAAAGCCGCGTTGCTCGCTCAAGTGCACTGCTTTAACGTCGAAAGCGTTGCCGAACTTGATCGCATCAACGAAGTGGCGGGACAGATGGGGGCGATCGCACCGATTTCGTTGCGCGTCAATCCCGACGTCGACGCCAAAACCCATCCCTATATTTCCACGGGGTTGAAAAATAACAAGTTCGGCGTGGCCTTTGACATTGCCGTCGACGTTTACAAAAAAGCGCAGGCCTTACCCAATGTTCGCATCACGGGGATTGATTGCCATATCGGCAGTCAAATCACCGAACTCGAACCCTTTGTGCACGCCGCAGACAAACTGCTTGATTTGGTCGAAGCGCTCAAGCGCGAAGGCATCGAACTCGACCATATCGATTTCGGCGGCGGCTTGGGCGTACGCTATGCCGATGAAACGCCGCCCACGGCCAAAGAATTGATTGCCGCCGTTTCCGAGCGCGTTGCCGCACGAGGCTTTTCCGGCTTATCGCTTTACTTCGAACCGGGGCGTTCTTTGGTGGCCGATGCCGGCGCACTCGTGATGACCGTGCAATACCTCAAACCCACGGCAGCAAAAAATTTCTGTATCGTCGACGCAGGTATGAACGACATGATTCGCCCGACGCTTTATCAAGCCGTCATGCCTTTGATCAATGCCGCGGACTGTCAGGATGCGCCGATGACTTGGGACGTGGTGGGGCCCATTTGCGAAACGGGCGACTTCTTGAGCAAAAACGAAACGCTTGCCGTACGTCAGGGCGATGTATTGGTAATGCTGGCTGCCGGTGCCTACGGCATGTCGATGGCAAGCAACTACAACGCACGCGGCAGAGCCGCCGAAGTTTTGGTCAAGGACGATCGCTCTTGGCTCGTGCGTCGCAGAGAAACGCCTGCCGACATCATGGCGTTGGAAACAACCGTACCCGAACTATAAGGGTTTACCATTAGCGTTGGCGCAAATAATACATTTGCCGATGAAAACAAGGTAAACTAAGTTAACGCTGGGTTCGTCAAGAGCCCGGCGTTTTTCGTGTCCGGACACTTGATTTGGTGCCCGCTCTTATTGGAGACCGATTCGTCATGCATATCGAAAATGAAATCAAACTTGACTTTAAAGACGTTCTGATTCGCCCCAAGCGCTCCACGCTCACGAGCCGCAGTCAGGTGGATATCACGCGCGAAATCAAATTCCGTTGGTCTCCGGAAAAGTTCAATGCCATTCCGATCATCGCCGCCAATATGGATACCACAGGCACCTTCGAAATGGCGCGTGCCTTGGGCGCTCACGGCATGATGACGGCCTTGCACAAGCACTACAGCCCCGAAGAATACGTGCGCTTTTTCCAAGCACTGGAACGCAAATCCGATGCGTTTTACTCCTTGGGCATCGGTCAAGCCGAATGGGATCAGTTCACGCAGGTGATGAAGGTGGCGGGCGACGCCATCCGCTACGTCTGTATCGACGTGGCCAACGGTTATACCGAAGCATTTGTGAGCTTTGTGAAAAAGATGCGCGAAGCTTATCCGGACATCGTCATCATGGCCGGTAACGTTGTCACAGGCGACATGACCGAAGAATTGGTTCTTGCCGGCGCCGACATCGTCAAGGTCGGTATCGGTCCGGGCTCGGTGTGCACCACTCGTAAAATGACCGGAGTGGGCTATCCGCAGTTGTCCGCCATTATCGAATGTGCCGATGCCGCCCACGGTCTGGGCGGTCGAATTTGTGCCGACGGCGGCTGCACCCGCCCGGGCGATGTGGCCAAAGCTTTCGGTGGCGGCGCCGACTTCGTGATGTTGGGCGGCATGTTTGCCGGTCACGAAGAAAGCGGCGGAGAAGTCGTGGAAAAAGACGGCAAGAAACTGCGTGCCTTCTACGGCATGAGCTCCAAGGCCGCCATGGACAAATATTCGGGCGGTGTGGCCAAGTATCGCGCAGCCGAAGGCAAGATCGTCTACATCGAAGACCGAGGCCCCGTGGAACAGACCTGCCAGGATATTTTGGGCGGCGTACGCAGCGCCTGCACCTATGTGGGCGCCCGCAAACTCAAGGAGTTAACCATGCGCACCACCTTCGTTCGCGTGACCCAACAGCTCAATGAAGTTTTCGGCAAGTCTTAATCACCGAAGATCTCCATGCAAGAAAAGCGCCGAGGATTTTTCCTGCGGCGCTTTTATTTTTTAACTGGCGGAGGAATTCGAAGCCATCGCCTCTTGTTTGGGCGTCACGCCGAAAAATCCCTTGTAGTCGCTTGCGAATTGACTCGTGCTGGCGTATCCCAGCTCAAAAGCAACGGAAGAAACCGCCTTTTGCCCCAAAGCCAATGCTCGTCTTGCTTCATGCAAGCGCAACTCTTTTTGATAGCGCAACGGAGAGCACCCGGTAAACGCTTTAAAGTGTCGATGGAAACTGGCCGGCGACATATTCACGCGATTGGCCAACTCCTCCATATTGATGCTTTGCCGGAAGTTTTCTCGAATGATCGTGACGGCTTGGGCTATCTGATTGGCTCTTGTGCCGTAGGCATGAACCGAACGAATCGAAGGTCCCATATCGCTTAACAACAATCGCGCATGAATTTCCCGCTTAATGATCGGCGCCAACAATTGGATTTCTTCCGGCCGATCGGCCAAATCCAACAGACGCATAAAGTTTTCCGCCAAAGTGTCCGGACACTTTTCCACCAACAGAGTTCGAACATCTTCGCAGTTGTTGACCTGCCCGTTTTGCGCCATTTCCAAGGCCAAATCCGTCAACAATGCCCGATCCAAATCAAGCACCAACGAAACGAAGGGCTTTTCCGGACTGGCGTTTTCAATGACGCTGTCGGTCGGAATATCGATGCAATTGACCACGCAATCGCCTGCACCGTATTCGACATTTCTCCCGTTGAGCGTCTTGGACTTTCGCCCCTGCAAAATGACGCTCACGAATCGATTGAGAAAAAGTCGCGCTTCTCCGACTTGCGTTCTGCACACCGCATGAAAGCCGGGAATGCCGGTGTCGTTAAAACCGATTTTGACAATCTTTCGTTGTGCGGCAGCCAACAAAGCCGCATATACCTCTTGACGCTTTTCCTGTTGCATTGATTCAATCCCGCATAAACCTTTCATCGGCAAGAGCGGCAAACATTCTCGCAGTCTCGCTCTTGGTCTGCCTTCATTATAGGTTTGTCCGTCTCATCAATCTTTCAAAATTCTCTTATTTCGATTCGATTGAGAGAATTTCGATATTTTCTGATCGGATCGCATCTCAAGCGCCAACCCCATCTCGTTAAAGTTTCAGTCATCAAAAACCAACTTCTTCGGGAGATCCGCCATGATCAAACAACTCGTTACCGTTGCTTCCATCGGTTGCGCCCTCGGCCTGGGCAATGTCTCACATGCCGAAAACTTGGATCACACGATCGTTCACGCAGGCGACACACCCTCACGCGTGGGCGGCCACAATACATTTACCGGCGCCGTTCGCCACGACTCCGTTGCCAAGGCCGACGAAAACAGTCACTACACGGTTTCCGTCGTAACGTTCGAACCCGGTGCCCGCACATTCTGGCACAGCCACCCGGCAGGACAGCGCATGCTGGTCGTTTCCGGCAAGGGTTTGGTCGGCACCCCCGACGGCAAGGTTCGCATCATTCGCCAAGGCGACAATGTTTGGTGCCCGCCGGGCTTAAAACACTGGCACGGCGCATCGCCCGAAACGGCAATGGCCCACCTCGTGCTCACCAACGTCAAAGACGGTAAAAACGTCACTTGGATGGAAGAAGTGTCTGACGCCGACTACAAGAAAACACCTGAAAACAACTGATACCGCCTGTCACTCACTAAGGATACTGCCATGAAAAAGCTTATGACCGCCATCGGTTTGTCTGCCGCCCTCTTCGCTTGTAGCGGTAGCGCACAAGCCGCCGATCTCTCCGCCAAACAAGCCGGCATTGTGGCCATCGCCGCTCAAACGGCCGTGGGCGACTTGGAAAAACTTCGCACGGAACTTGTCAAGGGACTCGAGGCCGGCTTAACTGTCAACGAAATCAAAGAAGTGTTGGTGCAGCTTTACGCTTACACGGGGTTCCCGCGCAGTTTGAACGGTATTAACACCTTTATGAAAGTCATCGACGAGCGCACCAAAGCCGGCATTAAGGACCCGGTCGGCAAAGAAGCATCGCCCTTGCCGGCAAACATTGATAAAGACGCCTACGGTGCGCGTATGAGAGCCGATCTGGGCGGCAGAAAGGAAATTCCGCCGGCGGCCGGCTATCAGCTTTTTGCACCCGCAATCGACACCTTCTTAAAGGAGCACCTCTTTTGCGACATCTTTATTCGCGACAACCTCGATCATCAGAGTCGAGAACTGGCCACCATCGGCGCGCTGGCGGCCATGACCGGTACCCAGGGTCAGTTGGTCTTTCACATGAATGCCGCTATGAATACAGGCACCGATGAAAACCAAATGAAACAGTTTGTCGAAGTCATCGGTCGACAGATCAATGCGACACAACAAGCTTCGGCCCAAAGCGTACTCGATCGCGTTCTCAAGCAACGCGCTGCAAAGAAGTAAGGAAAAGCCATGCGCCCCATCTTTTCTCTTTTGACACTGTCACTCGGTCTGTCGTCCGCTTTGGCCGTTGCCGCGCCCAAAGTGGCTTTACCCGACTATTCAAACTGGGTGCTTTACCACACATCGGATCGCGGCTCGGTCATCGAGGACATGTACGCACCCAAAGAGCTCATCAACACGATGCAGACTGCCGAAACCTTTCCTTACGGCGCACGTATTTTGCTCGTCGAATACTTTGCCGACTCCGGCACCAAGGCCGGTGTCAGACGCTACATCGTCATGCAAAAAGAAAAGGGATGGGGTGCCGACTACGCCTCGAACCTTCGCAACGGCGAATGGGAATATCAGGCCTATCACGGCAACAAAGTTCCCTTTACCGAGTCCGAAGACCCGGTCAGCCGCTGCTTGTCTTGCCATATAAGCGCCAAAGCCAACGACTACGTTTATTCGCTCGACGAACTGCGCGCTCATGCACGCCAATAAACCGATTTAAAAATCACAGGGAGATTAAAAATGAATCGTCGCCAATTTCTGCAAACTTCGTCCGCTTTGGGGGTGGCCGCCGGACTTGTCAATACCTCTCAGGCAGCCGAAGCTTTACCCAAAGCCAAAGTCACCGACGGGGACAATTTTTACAAAAGCGACAAAGTCGTTGAAAAGACCGTGCGCTTTCACAATCTCTACGGCATGCAGCTGACAGGTTCTCTGTTTACGCCCAAAACGCTTCAAAACGGCGCCAAAGCTCCCGCCTTAGTCATCAGTCATCCCTTTGCCGCCGTTCGTCAACAAGCAGCTGTTTTGTACGCGACAAAGCTTGCCGAAAGAGGCTTCGTGACTCTGGCTTTCGACCACACGTTTTGGGGTGAAAGCGACGGCTATCCGCGAGGCGCGGTTCTGCCCGATATGTATGTCGAAAACTTCAGTGCCGGCGTCGACTATCTCGGCATGCTCGACAACGTCGATCGCAATCGCATCGGTGCGTTGGGCATATGCGCCAGCGGCGCATTTGCCGTCGCGGCAACCAAAATCGATCCGCGCATTCGTGCTTTGGCCGTCGTGAGCATGTATGACATGGGAGAATATTTCCGAAACGGTGTAGCAGGCGACAGACCGAAGTCGCGCCGCGACGCCGATCTCAAGAAGGCGGCACAGGATCGCTGGACGATGTATGAAACGGGCAAACCCGTTTACGGTCCCGGCCAGAACGATCCGGTATTCGTCGAAATGGCCGAGTCCAACGACTACTATCGAACCGAACGCGGTTTCTATGCCCCCAACGATCGCCGTACGGTACCGGCAGCTTATGCCAAGTTTGCAAACTTCTATCCGTTTAACGACATCGAATCCATTTCGCCGCGCCCTATCCTCTTTGTCGCCGGCGACAAGGCACCGTCACGTTGCTACACTGAAACGGCATACAATCGCGCTGCACAACCCAAAGAACTCGTTTGGGTCAAGGGCGCCAACCGCACCGATTTGTATGATCGCGCGGGCTTAATTCCCTGGAATCGTCTCGGCGAATTCTTCACCAAGAATCTGGCTTAAGCAACCTCGGCAAACAGCACACCAAAAAAAGACCCCGCGCTCCGAATGAAGGAGTTGCGGGGCAAAACCTATTCTGTACCAGAGTAGGAGATTGAGATCGCGTTATATTACCGAGTATCTCCCACCAGATCAATAGGCTTTATGTCATAAAAAGAAACCGGGTGTAACAAAGATGTGACGACCCCGGTCTGTCTCAGCCGATATGCAAAAAGAGTCGTTTGGCAGCGCTCCAGCCTTCAGTAGGTTTTGCGGTAAAACCCGATTGGGAAAAACGACGCCAGCGTCCCTCGACAAAACTCATCATCAAATTCGCATGCATGGAGATATTGGTATCGGCGGCAATCTCACGCTCGATAATGGCAAGTTTGAGGGACTGTCTCATACTCGTTTCCGCTTTGGCGATGATGCGCAAAATACGTTCGGCCACTGCAGCATCTTCATAGACCAGCGCTTCTCCGGTTAACAAACGTGTCAGCCCCGGATTGGCTTCCGCAAAGCTCAAAAGCACCTGCATTTTGGCAATAGCGCGCTCGCGCATCGACAAGCCAGACTTGGCATCGATTTCGGAACACATGGCGGAAACGGCAGAATCGCAAAAATCGGCTATGCCAGAGAGAATCTCGGCTTTATTCTTGAAATGACGATAGAGACAAGCCTCGGAAACGCCCACGGAAGAAGCGATTTCCTTGGTAGTGAACTTCTCCTGTTTGCGCTCCGACAAAAGCTTCACGACGGCCTCCATGATCTCCTGGCGTCGATTAGCACCGCTACGATATTGTCTGCGGACAATCGGTTCCTCAGGCTCGGGCGGTGTAAGAGAGAAAATGTCGGTCATGTGTTTTTGAGAAGTTTTACAAGTACGGAAACGGGCTAATCTTACAAGAAGAAATGCCGATTTTCGTGCCCAAATATCGCAAATTCACTGGAAATAGTTTTTCTCAAAAACACAAAACCCCCGACACGGTTAAATGTCGAGGGTTTTGCTTAATTTAAAAGCCTGG
>ERZ1035006.148-NODE-148-length-58198-cov-4.911941_pt1 | contig 58198 bp, 55 predicted proteins | sample MGYA00520694_ERZ1035006 | MGnify/ENA primary metagenome ERZ1035006 (study PRJEB33766, sample SAMN09781746) | gut metagenome | biome: gut microbiome | host: Homo sapiens | place: Madagascar | study: EMG produced TPA metagenomics assembly of the PRJNA485056 data set...
GCCCACGAGAGCGTCGTCGGTCATGACTTCTTTGCGTGCTTCTTCGGTCAAAGCCAAGATGCTCACGGCCCGACGATAAAAGCGCGCGCCTTTTTCGGTGAGAACCACACTGCGGGTTGTTCTTTCCAAGAGTTTTTCACCGAGCTCGTCTTCAAGATCGGCCACTTGGCGCGAAAGTGTCGGTTGCGTCACAAACAGTTTCTGCGCAGCCGTCGTATAGCTTTTCTGGCGTACGACTTCGACGAAGTAGCGCAATGCACGCAGTTCCATATGTATTCTCCAATTTATACGAATTGGTAATGAAATTCGATAAAAATAAAGTAATTGTATTTGTTGAGATGAGATTATAAGATTTCGGCATAAAAACACAAATCAATGTGTTTTACTGATAAGTCACTTTTTTTAGGAGTTGGATCATGCTTTCGTCATCTCTTCGCATGGATCGTCGCCAGTTCGTTTTAGCCGGGCTTTCTGCGGGTGGCGCCGCGCTGTTGTCGGGTTGTGCCAATACGGCTCCGGCTTCTGTTGCTCAATCCGAAATGAAGGCATCGGTGCAGTCTCTGCCCAAGCGTCATTTGGGGGCTTTGGAAGTTTCCGCCATGGGGCTCGGGTGCTTGCCCATGGTCGGCTACTACGGCGGCACTTATGAAAAAAAGGACATGGTCGCTTTGATTCGTCGCGCATACGACTTGGGCGTGACGTTCTTTGATACGGCCGAAGTCTACGGTCCCTATACCAGTGAAAAGTGGGTGGGCGAAGCCCTCGCACCGGTGCGCAATCACGTCAAGATTGCCACCAAGTTCGGTTTCGGCGTGGAAGAAAAGAAACCCACGTCGCTCAACAGCCGCCCCGATCACATTCGCCGCGCGGTGGAAGGTTCCTTGCGTCGTTTGAAGACGGATCATATCGATCTTCTTTATCAGCACCGCGTCGACCCGCAGGTTCCGATGGAAGATGTGGCCGGCACCGTCAAAGACTTGATGGACGAAGGCAAGGTTTTGAACTGGGGTTTGTCGGAAGCCAGCGCCAAGAGCATTCGCCGTGCGCATGCCGTGTGTCCGGTGGCGGCCGTTCAAAGCGAATACTCGCTTTTATGGCGCGAGCCAGAAACGAAGATTTTCCCGACCTTGGAAGAGTTGGGTATCGGCATGGTGCCGTATTGCCCCGTCGGTCGCGGTTTCCTGACGGGGTCCATGAACGAAAACAGCCGCTTCCCCAAGGGACGTTTATCGAACCTGCCGATGTTTACGCCCGAGGCGCTTAAGCACAACATGGTTTTGGTCGAATTGTTGCGTCAGTGGGCCGCACGCAAGCACTGCACCTTGGCGCAGTTCTCGATGGCTTGGCTCTTGGCACAAAAGCCGTGGATTGTTCCGATTCCGGGCACGACCAACGTCAGTCATTTGGAAGACCTTGTGGGTTGCGTCGACGTTTATTTGGATGCCAACGAATTGGCCGAATTCGAAAGCCAGTACGCCAAGATCAAGTTGATGGGCCATCGCGCCGATCCCTTCACGGAAAGCCAGATCGATAAGTAATCGGACCAAAGCAAGGGCGGACTTGTCCAAAGAAGGGCAGGTTCGCCTTTTTTTAAAGATAAGAGGAGTGCAAATCATGGATCGCAAAACATTTCTGCAGGCGGCGCTCTCGGTTGCGGTCACCGGTGGCCTGATGACAAACAAAGTGCAGGCACAAGGAGCAAATGTCGCTTTGACGAGTGCCGATAGACAACGTCTTGCCGGCACGATCGATTTGCATATCCACGCTGCACCCGATACCAAAGCGCGTCTGGGAAGCGAACTTGATTTTGCCCGTCAGGCCAAAGCGGCCGGCATGCGAGCCGTGATGTTCAAGTCCAACGACTTTTCCTGCCACGATCGAGCTTATCTGATTCGCGAAATGCTGCCGGATTTCGAAACCTTCGGCAGCATCTGCATGAACGATGTGGTGGGCGACAAGGTCAATGTCGTTGCCGCCAAAAAAGCTCTGAGTACGACGGGCAATTTGTGCCGCTGCATCTGGATGCCCACGCAAAATGCTCGCCATCAGGTTCAAACCTTCAAACAAAAGCAAAGCATCATCGACGTGACGGATGCTTCCGGAAAACTCTTGCCCGAAGTCGTGGCCGTGATGGAGCTTTGTGCCGAGTACGACATCATTTTTGCTTCCGGTCACAGCTCTCCCGAAGAAACGCTTTTGATGGCTAAGCAAGCCAAAGCAGTGGGCTTGAAAAAGTTTGTGGCCACGCACGTCAATTCAAGCATTTGGACGCTGACGCCCCGGCAAATCGAAACGGTGGTCGAGGCCGGTGGTTGGGTCGAATTGAGTTTTCTCACCAACCTCTGGGGGCCGGGTACGGGGCTGCCCGACTACGAGCGGCTCTCTGACAAAGCCTTTTGCGATTTGCTTAGCGTCGCGCCCGAAAAGAGTTTTGTCTCCACCGACTTGGGACAGGTAGGGATGCCCGCTCCGGTCGAGGGAATGCTTGCCGCGATCAAAGCCATGGAGGCCTGCGGGTCGGATGCAAAAACGATCAGGCTGGTCACGGCAGACAATCCCGCATATCTTGTCGGGCTGAAATAGTTCGGACAAAAACCGAAGGGCGCATCGCAACGCCGTCAAACCGTGTAGGATATCGGCACCGATTACTTCTATGGGAATTGCCGAAATGTCTACTCGTCACGACGGGCGTCAAGCCGATCAGATGCGCCCCGTTTCTTTTGAACGTCATTTCACCTGTCACGCCGAAGGTAGTGTCCTCGTGAGCGTCGGTCGCACCAAGGTGCTTTGCACCGCTAGCGTCATCGAAGGCGTACCGCGCTTTTTGAAAGACAAAGGCGAAGGGTGGGTGACGGCCGAATACGGGCTTTTGCCACGCTCGACCGGCACGCGCACCGATCGCGAAGCCGCCAAGGGTAAACAAAGCGGCCGCACGCAGGAAATTCAGCGCTTGATTGGACGCAGTCTGCGCGGGATTGTCGATCGCAAGAAGTTGGGCGACTTCACGATTACCTTGGATTGCGACGTGCTTCAGGCCGACGGCGGTACGCGTTGCGCTTCGATCACGGGGGCTTATGTTGCCTTAGTCGATGCGGTCAACACCATGATTGCCAAGGGGCAGATTTCCGAGAGCCCGATTCTCGAGCAGATTGCTGCCATCAGCGTGGGCATGACCGACGCCGGCCCGGTGCTTGACTTGGACTATGTCGAAGACAGCTCGAGCGAAACCGATATGAATGTCGTGATGACGTCTTCGGGGCGCTTTATCGAAATTCAGGGTACGGCCGAAGGGGCGCCTTTCTCGATGGACGAACTTCAAAAAATGCTTTCCTTTGCGCAAAAAGGCTGCCGCGAATTAATGGCCGCGCAACAGGAAGCATTGTCTGCTAAGTAAGGAGACGAGGATGGAAAAGAAACTCGTTTTAGCCTCGAACAACAAGGGAAAAATCCGCGAATTCAACGCTTTGTTCGGCACCTGCGGCATTGAGGTCGTCTCTCAAGGCTCGCTCGGTGTCCAATCTTGCGAAGAACCCTTTTATACCTTTTTGGAAAATGCCCTTCAAAAGGCGCGTCACGCCTCTAAAGAAACGGGCTTGCCCGCGATGGCAGACGACTCGGGGATCACGGCGCACGCTTTGGTAACCGAGCCCGGTGTCTATTCCGCGCGTTACGCGGGAGAACAGGGAGACGATGCAGCCAACAACGCCAAACTCGTGGCGCGATTGGCCGATTTTGAGGATAAGACTGCGCACTACACCTGTGTGCTCGTTGCCGTGCGCTCGGCCGACGATCCCGATCCCATCGTGATGCAAGGCAATTGGTATGGTGAAATTGTCGATACGCCCAAGGGTGATGGCGGTTTCGGGTACGATCCGCATTTCTTTGTGCCGCAATTCGGCAAAACCGCGGCAGAACTCACGGCCGAAGAGAAGAACGCGGTGAGCCATCGCGGCAAAGCCATGCGCTTGATGCTCGAAGAACTCAAGGAACGTTGGGGATGGTAGAACCCTTCGGTCTTTATGTTCATTGGCCGTGGTGCGTGCGAAAGTGTCCGTATTGCGACTTCAATTCGCACGCATTGACGCGCGAAGTCAACGAGAAAGAATACCTGGATTCGCTTTTGACCGATTTGGTGCATTCGTTGAATTTGGCGGAGTTTCCCACGCTGACTTCGATTTTTTTCGGGGGCGGCACGCCGAGTTTGATGACGCCTGCTGGGTTCGATTACCTGATGAATGGAATTCGCAGATACGCAACGCTCGTTGACGATTGCGAAATCACGATGGAGGCCAATCCCGGCACGGTGGAGCAAGCCAAATTCAAAAGCTTTGCCGAGAGCGGCGTCAATCGTTTTTCAATTGGCATTCAAAGCTTTAACGACGTGTTTTTAGAGCGCCTCGGGCGCATCCATTCAGTTTCGGAAGCGCACAAGGCGGTGGATGCCGCTTTAAGTTGCACGGACAACGTCAACTTGGACGTGATGTATGCTCTGCCCGGGCAAACGATGGAAAACATGCAAGTTGACGTTGAAACGGCGATCTCCAAAGGCACGAGCCATTTGTCTCTTTACGAATTGACGATCGAAGAGGGGACGGCCTTTGCCAAACGTGTGCCTGCCGATCTTCCGGAAGGGGACGACGCGGCCGACATGAGCGAGTGGATTTGGCAACGAACGGCCGAAGCCGGCTTCGAGCATTATGAAATCTCAGGTTACGCCAAACCGGGGCGTCGCTGCCGTCATAACCTCACGTATTGGACTTTCGGCGACTATTTGGGAATCGGTGCAGGCGCACACGGCAAGTACACGCTTGACGGGCGAATTTATCGTACCGTGAGAGTCTCTAACCCGATGCGTTACATGGAGGACGCGGCAAAACTCAAGTTTTTCGAACAGAAGTTTGCCGTTGAAAAAGAAGACTACGCGTTTGAGTTTATGTTAAACGCCCTGCGTTTGACCGAAGGTGTACCAACGGACGTTTGGACAAAAAGAACGGGGTTGCCGTTGTCGACGATTGAAAAGACGCTCTCCGAACTCAAGGCCGAGGGACTTTTGGTCGATACGGACGACAGAATCGTTGCCACCGACTTGGGGCATCGCTTTTTAAGTAACGTGCAGGAAAGATTTTTGGCCGTCGACGCCGACGAATAAAGAAAAAGACTATGGGAAAGAAACTTCGCATCATCAAAGGATTAAGCGCCCTGGGGCTTTGTGCATTGCTTGCAGCTTGCGGTTCCGTGTCGCAACGCCAACCCGATTGGATGACGGACTACCCGATCACTTCAGGCATCGTTCGCTTTAAACCGGTTGCCTTTGAAGAAATGCCCGCGACAGAAAGAGCCGATTGGGCCAACGCCCTGAGTGCGTTTCGCATTTCGTGTACGGCCATGAGTCGCAAAAATCTTTGGCAAGAGGCTTGCGCCCAAGCCCAATTTGTCAACGAAGACGAGGCGTATGAATTTTTCCGCAATGCGTTTGACGCCTATCGCGTGGGCTATGTCGAAGGCGAGCAATTCAGCGAAACGGGGTTTGCCACGGGCTACTACGAGCCGATGTTGCGAGGCAGTCTCACGCGCCACGATCAGTTCCAATATCCGATTTACGGCATTCCCGACGATTTGATCGTGGTTGATTTGACTGAGCTCCATCCGCAATTGAAAGGTCTTCGCTTAAGAGGCAAAGTCGTGGGAAGAAAGCTCGTGCCGTATGACACGCGCAGCGGCATCGAAAAGCGAGAAGATTTGAAAGAGGCCAATGTACTTTGCTGGGTCGACAATGCCGTGGAAGCCTTTTTCCTGCAGATTCAGGGATCGGGTCGCATTTTGCTCGAAGACGGTTCCTTTATGCGCGTGGGCTACGGGGATCAAAACGGACATCCTTATAAAGCGATTGGCACGTGGCTCATTCAAAACGCCGGTTTGCAGCGCTCGGAAATGAGCATGCAACGCATCAAACAGTGGGTAAACGACAATCCGAAACGCACGAGCGAATTACTCAACACCAACCCGAGTTTCGTCTTCTTCCAAAAGCGAGAAGGATTTGCTGACGACGACGGTCCCTTGGGCGCGCAGGAAGTGCCCCTGACGGCAGGCGCCTCGGTGGCGGTCGATCGCCGCTACTGGCCGCTGGGGCTGCCCTTCGTGCTTGACGTCAAGCAGGAGAATCCCGATTTGGCCTTTACGCGTCCCGTGATTGCCCAGGATACGGGCGGAGCGATCAAAGGCGCCGTACGCTTCGATTACTTCTGGGGGTACGGCGATTTGGCAGGAGAGCAGGCAGGTGCACAAAAGAGTCGGGTCTCGGCTTGGGTCTTGGTGCCCAAAGGCAAGACGCCTACTAATCTGAGATGACTTAATTGGTTATAATCGCCAAACCCGTTTTTGAAATTCGAGACAACAAACGTCGTTTTGTCGTCTCCAGTAAGGAAGAAATAACATGTCTGAAGAAAATCAAGTTGTCAACGCCAGCCCCGATGAAGCACCGGAACCTCTGGTCTTTACCGATGCTTGCGTGGCTAAAGTGAAGGAACTCTTGGCTGAAGAAGAAAACCCCAACATGCCCTTGCGCGTGTTTGTTCAGGGCGGCGGTTGCCAGGGTTTCCAGTACGGTTTCCAGTTTGAAGAAAAGCCCGAAGCCGACGACCAGATCATCGAGCGTGACGGCGTGACCTTCTTGGTGGATTCTTTGTCCATGCAGTACTTGGTCGGTGCCGAAATCGACTTTAAGGACGACTTGGAAGGCTCGCAGTTTGTGATTCGCAATCCCAATGCCGTGACGTCTTGTTCTTGCGGTTCGTCTTTCTCCGTGTAATCGACGAAACCCGCTGAAAACATCTTTCAAAACCGAGGCAGACCGAGCGTTAGCCTCGGTTTTGTCGTTTCCGAAGCATAAATTTGTAAATTATTCGGGAATTCCCCACAAAATTTTTGTGTGGAAGAGCCAAGTTGGCGGTAACATACATACAATGTCGTAAGGAATTGTTGCAGGGTGCATTCGTGTGTGTCTGTGACAAAAAATAAAAAGAATTCTCGCATTGCGAGAGTTCCAAAACAAAGATGAACCACCGGAGGTTTTATGTCGATTCTTTCTTGGGTTGCCGTACTGGTCATTTTCGTGACCGTTTGGGCCCTGATCAAGCGCTTTGAAACGCGCATGGTGTTGATCGCCGCAGGCTTGTTCCTGTGCTTGATCAGCTGGGACTTTATGACGGGCTTGAACCAGTTCGCCAAGTCCATGACCAATAACTCGCTCATCATGGCAATCTGCGGCTCGATGGGCTTTGCTTTTACCGCCAGCTTCACGCAGTGCGACCGCTCGCTCGTTCACTACTTGGCCAGCCCCATTCGCGGTTTGGGTATTTTCCTCATTCCGGTTTGCACGGCCATCACCTTCTTTGTGAACATCGCCATTCCCTCTGCCGCAGGCTGTGCCGCTGCCGTGGGTTCCACTTTGATTCCCGTGATGCTTCGCGCCAAGATTAAGCCGGCTGCCGCCGCTGCCGCCGTTTTGGCCGGTACGATCGGCTCTTACCTCTCTCCGGGTACGTCTCACAACCCCTATGTCGCCAAGATGGCCGGCATGGAAGTGATCGAATTCATCGGTACGCATACCATGTATTCTTTGATGTGCGGCGCTATTTTGGTGGTCGGTACGTTGATTTGCTGCTGGGTTTTGGGTGACAACAAGGGCGACGAAAACGCTCAGGTCGACCAGAGCAAGTTGGTCAAGAACGACGACTTCACGCCCAACCCCATCAAGGCTTTGATTCCGTTGGTTCCGATTGGCATCTTGGTCGTCGGCAACCTCTGGGTTCCCGCCATCAAGATGGGCGTTGCTCAGGCTATGTTGATCGGTGCCATCTGCGCATTGGCAGTCGGCCGTGCCAACCCCGAAGAATTCTCCAAGCAGTTCTTTAATGGTATGGGCAAGGGCTACGCCGACGTGATGGGTATCATCATTGCAGCAGGCGTGTTTGCCGCCGGTTTGCGCGCAACGGGTTTGATCGACACGTTCGTGGCCGCTCTGAAAGACTCCAACGACATCGCTCGCTGGGGCGGCTCCATCGGTCCGTGGTTGATGGGTGTGATTACCGGTTCGGGCGACGCCGCAACCTTGGCCTTTAACGAAACCGTGACCCCGCATGCCAAGGACTTCGGCATGACCATCGAAGGCTTGGGCGGCTTGGCATTCTTGACCGGCGCCTTGGGTCGTACGATGTCTCCGTTGGCCGGCGTGACGATTCTGGTTTCCGGTATCGCTATGGTCAATCCCTTGGAAGTTGTCAAGCGTACGTTTATCCCGTGTACGATTGCCGTTCTGGCTTGCGCCATCTTGATGGTGTAACGATAACTTCAAAACAGATCGGGCGCTTGAAACGAAGCGCCCGAGACGCAAAATTTCGACTCGGGGCTCTCAAGAAGGTCTCGGGTCGATTTTTTTCGAAAAATATCATGGACATTCGCCGCTTACACAATATTGTCGATTTGACGCACAAAATCGATGACACCACACCTGCGTACCCCGGGGATCCTCAACCCAATTCCAGACATGTTTATACGGTCGCCAAGGACGGTTTTGCCGTCGATTTCTGGACGCTGGGAACCCACACGGGTACGCATATCGATGCGGCAGCGCATGTTTTGGCCGGTGCCGATGCCGTGCCGCTGTCTCGGTATCCCCTGACGCATTTCGAAGGCGTGGCGCGCGTTGTAGAAGCTGCGGGAGAGTGCGTTTCGATGCAAGCGGTGAAAAAAGCTCTCCAATCCCGTCGCAAAGTCGATTGGTTGATTGTTCGCAGCGGTTGGGCGAAGTTTTGGGATCGTCCCGATACCTACTTCAAGGGTAAGTATCCGATTTTGGATGCGGGCGTGGTCGAATATCTTGCGGAAACGGGGCTAAAGGGCATTGCCTTGGATATGCCGAGCCCCGACCGTTGGGAGACAGGGGATTATCTGCACCAAAAACTTTTGGCATCGGGGCTTTTGATTGTGGAAAACCTTGCCGAATGCGAGGTGCTTCCGGTAGGCAAAGACTTGTGGTTCAGTGTCTGGCCGATCAAATGGAGTTCTGCCGACGGAGCGCCCGTCCGAGCCGTTGTGCGCTACTAAGAAAAAAGCGAAGGTCGATTGTCCTTCGCTTTTTCTTGGAGCCTACAGAGCGCGATTAGTGCAAACGCATACCGGGTTGGGCACCGGCAAAGGGTTCGACCAAGTAAACGCCGCCGTCCTTGTCGCAGGCGTTGCTTGCTGCCAAAACCATGCCTTCCGACACACCGAAGCGCATCTTGCGGGGTGCCAGGTTGGCGATCATCACCACGAGCTTGCCGGTCAAGTCTTCGGGCTTGTACCACTGCTTGATGCCGGAGAAGACCTGACGCGTACGACCTTCGGCCAAATCGAGTTCCAAACGAAGCAGCTTGTCGGAGCCTTCGACTTCTTCGGCCTTGACGATACGGGCCACGCGCAGATCGCTCTTGACGAAGTCGTCAATCGTGCAAACCTCGGCAATGGCTTCGCCGCCCGGAGCCGTCGGGTCGCCGGCGGGAGCAGACTTCTTTTCTGCCTTCTTGGCAGGCTTGGCGGCGGGAGCCGCTTCTTCGACGGCAGCCATTTCGGGCACGAGTTTGTCGAGTTGCTTTTCGCGATCGACGCGGCCCATCAGGTGCTCGTACTTGTTGATGGGTTTGGCGCTCGTGAGCGTTGTTTCCACACTGTTCCAGGTCAATTCGTCGCAGTTTAAGAACGCTTCGACGCGAGCGGCCGTTGCGGGCAATACAGGCTTTAAGTAAAGCGTCAACAGGCGGAAGCCTTCGAGGGCGACGGAAGCCACAAACTGAAGTTCTTTGGCGCGTTCCGGATCCTTAGCCAAATCCCAGGGCTTTTCACGGTCGACGAATTCGTTGACCTTGTCGGCCAATTCCATAATGCGACGCATGGCGCGGGCAAATTCGCGGGCTTCGTAGTCGGCCTTGATTTCAGGCGCCATGGCGCGCATATCTTCAAGCAACGGGTGCTTCATGGCTTCGTTGTCGACCTTGCCGTCAAAGCGCTTGAAGATAAAACCGGCGGCGCGGCTGGCGATATTGACATACTTGCCGATCAAGTCGGAATTCACGCGAGCCTGGAAGTCGTTCTTGGTAAAGTCGACGTCTTCGACTCGGCTGTTGAGTTTGGCAGCCAAGTAGTAACGCAACCATTCGGCATTCATGCCGAGTTCCAAGTATTCCAGGGGGCTGATGCCGGTGCCGCGAGACTTGCTCATCTTTTGGCCGTTGACGGTCATAAAGCCGTGTACGTTGATGTGATCGGGCACACGGAAAGGTTTGCCAGCAAAGTGCAACATGGCCGGCCAGAAGAGCGTGTGGAAGTAAATGATGTCCTTGCCGATGAAGTGAATCTGTTCGGTATCTTCGCGTTCGAGTTCCTTGACGAAGTCCAAGCCCTTCTTTGCGCAGTAAGCCTTAAAGCTGGCGAGATATCCCACGGGAGCGTCCAACCACACATAGAAATATTTGCCCGGAGCATCCGGAATTTCGATGCCGAAATAGGGCGCATCGCGCGAAATGTCCCAGTCGGCCAAGTTACCTTCGCCGAGCCATTCTTCGTCCTTGGCCAAGACTTCGGCCTGAACGCGCGGCGTGCCGTCTTTGCCGTTGCCCAAGGTCCAATCGGCCAAAAATTTCTGAGCCTTCGGATCGGAAAGCTTGAAGAAATAGTGCGTGGACGTCTTCATCACGGGCGTTGTTCCCGACAATGCGCTCTTGGGATCGATCAAGTCGGTCGGCGAATACACGGCGCCGCACTTTTCGCAGGAGTCGCCGTACTGATCTTCGGCGTGGCACTTCGGACACGTGCCCTTGATGTAGCGGTCGGCCAAGAACATGCCCTTGGCCGTGTCGTAGAACTGCTCGATATCCTTGGTATAGATGAGACCGGCATCCTTCAAGCGACGATAGATGTCCTGCGAGAGTTCGGTATTTTCAGGGCTGTCCGTGCAGTGCCAGTGGTCGAATTCGATATGAAAGCCGTCCAAGTACTGCTTGCGGCCGGCGGCGATTTCTGCCACGAACTGCTGCGGCGTAATGCCTTTTTTCTGGGCGGCAATCATGATCGGAGCGCCGTGTGCGTCGTCGGCACCGACGAAATGCACGGTGTTGCCGCACATTCGCTCATGACGAACCCAGATGTCGGCCTGGATGTATTCCATGATATGACCGATATGAAATGCGCCGTTGGCATAGGGAAGAGCCGTCGTGACAAACAAATTGCGTTTGGTAGTCGTCATTGCGAAAGTATTCGTTGAAAATAGTTAAAAAATATTCGATTGCGCCGGTTAACCCGTCTTTTCGAATACCCCTATGGGGATTAGGGTTGATTTGGGCGTAAACTCTCATTTTACTCGCTTGGAAGCTTTTCAGTTTTCGGCGAGCCTTTTTCGAGAGCTGTCGCCCGTGATTTTTGGCGACACAATGAGTACAAACAAACGTAAAAGATCCCAGAAAAATGACCAACGATCAAGTCGCCGCCATTGCGGGTGCCGTATTAGACCCGGTATGCAATCTTCCGTTATCCAACTTCAAGGCCATCAAAAACGTCGTCTGTGAAGGCGATACGGTGGCTTTAACCGTTGCCCCGGGCTATCCGTGCAAGTCTGTTGCAGGTGAAATCGAAGCCCGCGTCAAGAAGGCTTTGACGGACGCAGGCGCCAAGACGGTGCTCGTGACCGTTTCGGGTGAAATCACCGCTCACCGTGTGCAACGTACTTTAAAGACGTTGGCCAATGTAAAAAACATCATTGCGGTGAGTTCGGGCAAAGGCGGCGTGGGCAAGTCCACGGTGTCTGCCAACTTGGCTTTGGCATTGGCTGCGGAAGGCGCTCGCGTCGGTATGCTCGACGCCGATATTTACGGTCCTTCTCAACCCACAATGTTGGGCGCTTCGGGCCGACCCACGAGCGCCGACGGCGTGAATATGGATCCGATCGAAAGCCTGGGTCTTCAGATCAACTCCGTGGGCTTTATGATCGATCCGGACGAACCGATGATTTGGCGCGGTCCTTTGGTCACGCAAGCTTTGACGCAGTTGTTGAACCAAACGGCTTGGGACAATCTCGACTACTTGGTGATCGACATGCCTCCGGGAACGGGCGACATTCAGTTGACGCTGTCTCAGACCGTGCCCGTGACTGGTGCCGTTGTGGTCACCACGCCCCAAGACATCGCGCTTTTGGATGCCAAGAAAGGTCTTCGCATGTTTGAAAAGGTCAACGTTCCCGTGTTGGGGATCGTGGAAAACATGGCCCTGTACGTTTGCCCCGAGTGCGGTCACATGGAACACATCTTCGGCGAAGGCGGTGCGCGCCGCATGAGCGAACAGTATAAGGTTCCCGTGCTCGGCCAGTTGCCGCTTGATACCAAGATTCGCGAACAGGCCGACAGCGGCAAGCCCACGGTGGCGGCCGATCCCGACGGCGCCGTTGCCAAGATCTACCGCGAAATCGCCTTGAAGGCTGCCGCCACGATTGCGCAGGTTGCCAAGGACATGAGCCGCATCATGCCCTCCGTGAAGGTGGTCAACGACTAGCCCGTCGTTTTGTCATTCTTTGGCTAAGAAAAAGCTCCGAAACCTGAAAGGGACGGAGCTTTTTCGTTGTACGCGAAGATTGTCTTAATCGGCGTTTTTCGCGCTTTCGATCAATTCGCCTGCTGTTTTGAGCGTAGCGTCGGTAATCACACGACCGCCCATCATGCGGGCGATTTCGCCCACGCGCTCTTCTTCCGTCAGAGGCGTCAAGGTACTTGTGGTCACGCCGTCTTCGGTGTGTTTGTGTACCAGCCACTGCTGATTGGCGCAGGCTGCGACTTGCGGCAGGTGCGTGACGCACAACACCTGTCGCGTTTGTCCCAAGCGACGCAGCAAGCGACCGACGACTTCTGCTACGGCGCCGCCGATGCCGCTGTCGACTTCGTCAAAGATTAGGGTGGGGACCGGTGTGATTTGTGCGGTAATGACGGCAATAGCCAAAGAGATACGGGCAAGTTCGCCGCCGGAGGCAACCTTCGTTAAGGCGCGCGGCGTGGCACCTGCGTGGCCGCTTACCAAAAACTCGCAATATTCCGTGCCGGTGGCGCGAGGCTCGCACGGCACAAGCGTGATTTCCAGTCGGCCGCCGGCCATGGAAAGCGTTTGCATTTCGGCCGTGACGGCTTCGGACAGCTTTTTGGCGGCTTCTCGGCGTGCGGCGGTCAGCTTGGCGGCTTCTGTCATATAAAGCGCCTTGGCTTCTTTTTCCGAGCGCTTCAGAGCTTCGATATCCGACGTTTGTTCGATCTGATCAAGTCGATCCTTGGTTTCCATCCAGTGGTCGTAGAGCTCTTCGGGCGCACGGCGGAATTTGCGGGAAATTTTCCAGTAAAGATTGAGGCGATCGTCGATTTCCTGCAGCTTGTCTTCATCCACGTCGAAATGATCGAGATGGTGCGAAATTTCTCTGGCCGTATCGTCGATGATGGCGGCAGCCTGTCCCAAGGCGCGCTCGTAGTCGTTGCAGGCGTCGTCAAATTTGGCTGCTTGGCCGAGTTCGTTTTGCGCCAGCGTCACCAAACGGGATGCGTTGTTGGAGCCGTCGCGCAAATTTTCCAGAGCCGAGCGGATGTTGATCAAAATGTCGGCGCTGTTGGAAAGAAGTTTGTGTTCTTCGCTGAGCTTGTCCCATTCGCCTTCTTGTGGGGAAAGCTCCTCAAAAACTTCGTTCATCCAGTTGAGGCGTTCGGCTTCGGCCTGCAAGCGTTCGCGATCTTCGGTGGCTTCGGTCAGCAGGTGCAGTTTGTGCTGCCAAGCCAGCCACGCATCTCTGACGGCGATGCGAAGTTGTTTGGTGGCACCGAACCCGTCTACCAACTGCATTTGGTAAGCGGGCTTTAAAAGAGACTGATGCGCATGCTGACCGTGAATGTCGACCAAACGTTCGCCCAATTCCTTCATCTGAGAAATCGTCACAGGCGTGGCATTGATCCAGGCACGGGTACGACCTTTGATGTCGACCGTGCGGCGCACGATGACGGTGTCGGTGACTTCAAGCCCCGCGGCCGAAAGCCAATTTTTAGCGCGTTGTCCGGCATCGAACTCGGCGCAGACTTCGGTGCGTTCGGCCCCTTCTCGGATGAGCCCCGTATCGCTCTTGGCGCCTAAAACAAGTTGCAGTGCATCGATCAGAATCGATTTGCCGGCCCCCGTTTCGCCGGTCAAACACGTCAAGCCTTCATTGGCCTCAATGCTCATGGAAGGGACGATGACAAAGTCTTTCAGTGACAGTAATTGAAGCATGATGTCTCTTTTTCGGGCAAAGGGGAATGATGGTTACAGGGCCGTTATTTATCGGTGGGCAGCGGACATTTTGCCAAAAGTGCGCCGGTTTGTTTGTGTTCCGGCGTATGAATCGGGCGCTCGGCTTGCGGCAAATAATTCCATTTGAGCTTGCGGCGCAAAATGTCGAAGTGGTTGTAGCCCACGGGGTGCAACATCGTAAAGCTGTTTTTGCTGACGCTCACGCGCAATAGGTCGCCGGCCACCACGTCAAAAAGCAATTGGGCGTCGAAACTCGCGACGGCGCTGCGCGTTTCGTTGACTTCGATGTCAATCACCGAAGAACTGCTCAAAACGACGGGGCGGTTGGAAAGCGTATGCGGCGCAATCGGCACCAGGAGCATACTGTGTACATGCGGGTGCATGATGGGGCCGCCTGCGGCCATGGCGTAAGCCGTAGAGCCCGTGGCCGAACTGACGATCACGCCGTCGGCACGCTGCACGGCCATCTGCAACCCGTCGACATAAACCGTGTATTCGACCATACCCAAAGCGCGCCCGTGACTGATGCCGATGTCGTTGACACTTAACTCATGGTGAATTTCTTTACCGTCACGAAATACTCGTCCTTCGAGCAATCGACGTTCGTCGGCAATGCAGTTGCCTGCCAGCATGTTCGGCACCAGTCGCCCCATGTCTTCGACCACGATATCGGTAATAAAACCCAAACGCCCGGCATTGATGCCGATAATGGGAATGTTGTTGGGCGCCAATGCGCGAGCTGCGCCCAACATCGTCCCGTCGCCGCCGATGGCAATGGCCACGTCGCACATTGCCCCCAGTTCGTGTGCCGGTGCAACCGTATAGGGAAGGTTCTTTCCCAGGTGCGCGGCGGCACACGTATCCAAATAGGGCGTAGCGCCGCTGCGAACGACAATTTCAATGAGTTCGCTGATGAAGTGGGAAATCTCTCCCATCGGTTTGGCGATGATGGCGACGCGTTCGAATTTATCCATGGGTTTGAGCTTAAAAGTGGTGACAGGTATAGGTGCTATTGTCGCAAAATCGCCCTCGCGATTGCAACGAATCGGCGAGGGCGGTCAGGAAACGCTCAGACGAATCAGTCGTCCAAATCCGGCGTTTCAACCCCTAAAACCTTGTGCAGCTTGGGGCTGGTGGTCGTGTATTGCAAGAACACCTTCTTTTCGGGGAAGACGTACTTGCTCGCGCCGAATGCCGCCAAGGCGCATTCGTGAAAGCCGGAGAGAATGAGCTTCTTTTTGCCGGGATAGGTGTTGATGTCGCCCACGGCAAAAATGCCCGGAATTGAGCTTTCGAACTTTTCGGTGTCGACCACAATCTGCTTGCGTTCGAGTTCGATTCCCCATTCGGCGATCGGCCCGATCTTGGGCTGCAAGCCGAAGAAAACCAAAAGGTGATCGAGCGGCATGCGACGCACGACGCCGTCGCCGCCCGTGACGCGAATTTCGGTCATTTTGCCGTCGACTTCTTCAAAGCCGGTGACCTGGCCCACTTCAAACTGCATTTCCCAGTTTTCGCACAACTCGCGCATCTTGGCCACCGATGCGGCAGCTGCCCTAAAGCCGTCGCGACGATGCAAAAGCACCACACTTTCGGCCTTGCCTACAAGGTTCAAGGTCCAGTCGAGCGCCGAGTCGCCGCCGCCGCAAATCACGACGTTTTTGCCGGCAAACATTTCCGGATCGCGCACGCGGTAGTGCAACTGAGTGCCTTCGAACTTGTCGATGCCGGGCACGCGCAGGGGACGGGCCTGGAAGGAGCCGACGCCGGCAGCAATGATCACGACCTTGCACAAGAACTTCGTGCCCTTGTCGGTTGCAACGTCAAACAGACCGTCTTCGCGCTTGTTGACCGTCGTGACTTCTTCGCCGAGGTGGAAAACGGGATTGAACGGATGAATCTGCTTTAAAAGATTTTCCGTCAATTCGTAAGACGAATAAACGGGAACGGCAGGAATGTCATAGATGGGCTTGGTGGGATAAAGCTCCATACACTGACCGCCGACGTTTTTCAAAGAATCGACGACGTGCGCTTTGATTTCCAAAAGACCGAGTTCAAAAACCTGAAACAAACCCACGGGGCCGGCGCCGACGATGACGGCATCGGTTTCGATCACTTCGTTGGTGGGTTCGGCAAGGGTCAAATAATCTTCAATAGCCATAACTAAACACAATCTTCGTGCACACAAAACCCCGTTTGCCCGAATCTTCGCGCTTCGGACAAAAATGGGGAACCTGCGTTTTCGCACGGTTGACAAATAAGTGAACGGGAAAAATACCCGATGATGCGCAATTTTCGCACACTCCGACAAAGTTTTGCATACGCGAAAATCAAGACTTGGCGCAACTGTTGGGCAACTTAATCTTTCTTTTTGTCCAGAACGCGGCGGCGTTGCTCACGTAATTTGGCATCGATTTCGCTCATGACGTAAAAGTCGGCGTCGTTGGCCTTTTGAGCCAAGTCGAACTGATAGACGGCGGCTTCCGGATTGTTCATCAAAGCGTACATGTCGCCCGTGGCGGCAAAGGCCAAAGATTTTTGACCGAGCGCTTCGTAGCTGCGAGCCAAATAGGCGTAGTAGTCAGCGTCATTTTTACTCAAGGCTTGTTGATTGCGCATGAGTTTGACAACTTCTTCGTGGCGTCCGGCCTGATACAAAAGCTCGGCGCAGTTGGTCACGGCAAGCCCCGAGTACGGATAGCGCTTGACAAGGTCTTGCGCCAAACGCAGGGCTTCGTTTTTCTGAGCATCGGTTTTGGCGACGGCAAAGGTGAGTTCGGACAGGTTTTTGTCCGTAATCACGTTGTCGTTGCCCACGAGTTTTTTAGCTTCACGCGCGTAAGGCAAGGCCTTGGCATTTTGATTCATGCGCGAATAGGCCAAAGACAGACCGTAGTTGGCAGCGGCTCGTTGCGCCTGTGTGAGGTTGGTCTTCAAATCGTTTTCAAAGCTTTTGGCAACCTGTTGCCAACCGTCGAAGCGCGTTTCCTGCAACACGCGCATGCGTGCCTGAATCAGGAAAAAGTCGATCGAGTCGCGGTGCTGGACGTTGGGCATCAAGCGCGTGCGGTTTTGCATATCGCTCATACGTTCGCTTGTCATCGGGTGAGTGGAGATGTAAGCCAAACTTGCCGACTCGTACCAACGGTTGTTTTGTTGCAGACGTTCGAAAAACGCTTCCATGCCGTGCGGGTCGAACCCGGCGTTGGTGAGACTTTCCAAACCCACGCGATCGGCTTCGCGTTCTGCGTCGCGCGAATAGCCCAATTGCTTTTGAATCATCGCGGCTTGCGTGCCCATCATGATGCCCATGGCCGCGTCGCCCCCGGAGCTGCCGCCGGCGCGTGCTGCTAAAAGAGCTAGAAGAATCGAGCCCAAGGTCATGGCCCAGGAACTTTGCCCCTGTTCCAACATGCGGGCAATGTGGCGTTGGGTGACGTGTCCGACTTCGTGACCGATGACGCCGGCCAATTCGCTTTCGCTTTGGGCAGCCACAATCAAACCGGAATGCACGGCAATAAAGCCGCCCGGCAGCGCAAAGGCGTTCAAGCTTTTATCTCGAATCGGGAAAAAGAAGAAGTCGTAGGGACTCACTTCGCCAGCTGCAACCAGGCGATAACCGAGGCTATTCAAATAGGCCGTGGTTTCCGGATCCGACATATAAGTGGGATCGGAGCGCACGCGTCGCATCAGCTGTTCGCCTAAAGCGCGTTCGTCCAAAACGGTCAAATCGGCGCCTGCCACCGTGCCCAAGCTCGGCAAATTGTATTGGCCGACCCCTTGGGCAAAAACGGCAGGCATAGGCGTCAGTGCAATGGAGGCACAAACGGCAAGAGCGGTAAAACGTCGAAACATGGACAAACGCGTAGACAAAAACGGAAACGACACAAAAACTTCCCGCTATCATAGCGGGCACGACGGTGCATTTTGCATCTTTGTCCAAAAAGAATAGAAACAGGAAATTTCAAAATATGTCCGAATTAACGCATTTCGACGCTGTGGGCAACGCGCACATGGTGGATGTGGGTGCCAAAAACGAAACGCATCGCGTGGCCGTGGCCATGGGGCAAATTCGCATGAAGCCCGAAACTTTCGCACTGATTGCCCAAGGTAAAGCAAAAAAGGGCGACGTGATCGGCATTGCACGCGTGGCGGCCATTATGGCCAGTAAAAAAACGGCCGAACTCATCCCGTTGTGCCACCCCATTGCGTTGACGCGCGTGGCCGTGGACTTTGAACTCGTCGAAAGCCAAAGCATGGTCGTTTGTCGCGCCACGTGCGAAACGCGCGGCCAAACGGGTGTGGAAATGGAAGCCTTGACCGCCGTTCAAGTCGGGCTTTTGACGATTTACGATATGTGTAAGGCCGTCGATCGCTTTATGGTGATGGAAAACGTGCACCTTCTGGAAAAGATGGGCGGCAAATCGGGGCATTGGAAAGCGGCCGACTGCGACTAAAGTCTGCTGACGGGGTCTGGCACGTATTGTTTGCATCTTGCTACAATCTGTGCCGACCGTTGACGGCGTTCGTTTCGAGCGCCTTTTTTGTTTGTTGGAATCGACCGAAAAGAACTTGAGTCGAAATTTGATTTATGACTGCGCAAAACAGCAATACCGGTGAAATGGTTGCCGCACTCAAAGCATCCGTTCCGGTTTTCATGGGTTATATCCCGTTGGGAATCGTGTTCGGATTTTTGTTCGTGCAAGCGGGCGGCACTCCGACGATGGCACTTTTGTCGTCGTTTCTGATTTATGGCGGCGCTTCGCAATACATGATGGTGCCGATGCTGGCGGCCGGAATCTCTGTGGCGGGCATCGCCTTTGCTACCTTTGTCATCAATTTCCGTCATGTCTTCTACGGTTTGTCGCTGATTAATCGTTTGCCGGCAAACGGTTGGTACAAGTGGTACATCGCTTTTACCTTAACCGACGAAACCTATTCGATTTTGTGCACGATGAAAGAAAATACGCCATTGGCCCGCATGCTTTGGGTGGCGTTTTTCAATCATATCTGGTGGGTTTTGGGCAGTTTCATCGGTGCCTTGATCGGTGCGCAGGCCACAATCGACTTGGCCGGGCTCGACTTTGTGCTCACGAGCCTTTTTGCCATGCTCACCTGCGAGCAGTGGCGCTCGAGGAAAACCGCGTGGCCTTTATGGTCGGCTTTGATTGCTTACGCTACGGCGCGTTTTGCCTTCCCGGAACAGGCCTTGTCGGTTTCGATCGGTTTTTGCGTTGCGGCCGGCCTTGTTTGGGGCGCGAAATTTCGTCAACCAGAGCCCCTGAAAGAATTGCCCGTTTCCGATAAATAAGGACAAAGACGATGCAAGGACAACAACTCGATACGATTTATCTTTTGAGCGTTTTTGTCGCGATGGGCTTGGTGAGCTTTGCCGAGCGTGCTTTGCCCTTTGTTGCCAGTAAATGGCTCAAGAAACAACGCTGGGTGAGCTCTTTGGGTGCTTTTTTGCCAATGGCTATCATGGTGCTTTTGACCGTGCATGCGGCAACGGGGGCGGCGGTTTCGCGCGAAGCGTTGCCGGTGGCCGAAATTGCCGCCATTGTGCTCACCATCCTTTTGCAGTGGTTTGTCAAAAGTCCCTTGGTGTCGATTTTTGCCGGCACCGCACTTTATGTTGCAGCTGTCAACGGGTACATTCCGTTTTTAGCATAAGCCGACTTCAAGTAAAATTAACTCTTTGGCAGTGCGAAAAGCATCGCCATGAATGGAAGAAACATGAGCGATAGGATTTCAAAAACAGTCGAATCGCTATCGCGGAGAAATAACTGTTATGACCGAAAAAACTGAAAACGTCGTTGAAGAAACGGAAGCGCCTGCCCGCCCGACCAACTTCATTCGTGCCATCATCGAGTCCGATCTGGAGCAAAACAACAATCGTCCGCGTTTGTGGTGCGGGCATCCGGCTCCCTACGGCGAACAAGCACAAACGGGTGTGGAAGATCCGGCCAAAATACGTACGCGCTTTCCGCCGGAACCCAACGGCTACCTGCATATCGGTCACGCCAAGAGCATTTGCCTGAATTTCGGCTTGGCGCGCGACTACGGCGGCTATTGCCACATGCGCTTTGACGACACCAATCCGGTCAAAGAAGACCAGGAATATGTCGACGCCATCAAAGAGAGCGTCAACTGGATGGGCTTTGATTGGAAGCACGCCGACGAAGACAATCTCTACTATGCTTCGAGCTACTTCGACTACATGTACGAATTTGCCGAGCATTTGATCAAGACGGGCTATGCCTACGTCGACGAACAAAGCGCCGACGAAATGCGCGCCAATCGCGGCACGTTGGTCGAACCCGGTAAGAATTCGCCTTATCGCGATCGCAGCCCCGAAGAAAACCTGCGTATTTTCCGCGAAATGCGCGACGGCAAGCATGCCGAAGGTTCCATGGTGTTGCGCGCCAAGATCGATATGGCTTCGCCCAACATGAATTTGCGCGATCCTGCCATCTATCGTATCCGCTTTGCCGAACATCAAGCCACCGGCAACAATTGGTGCATCTATCCGATGTACACCTTTGCGCACCCCATTGAAGATACGCTCGAAAACATTACGCACTCGATCTGCACGCTCGAATTCGAAGATCAGCGCGCTTTCTACGACTGGGCTCTCGAGCGCGTCGTGCCCGTGTTGCGTGCACCGCAGTTCGAGGAAGCCAAGGCCGTGATTGCCAAGATGGCTCAAGGCGAAGACGACCGTGCATTGGTGTTTGCTCGCGCCGCTTACAACGCACGCGAAAAACTCGGCAACAGCGGTCCCGAAGTCGCCATGAAGGAAATCTTCATGCGTTGGGCAACGCTGGCCGGTCCCGAAACGCTGGATTCAATGGAAGGCAGAACGTTCTTTACGTTGTTGCAGCAGCACCCCGAAAACTTCACGCCCCTGTTGCAGGCGGCTTTGTCGGTGGTTCGCAACAACTTCTTCTTGCTCTCGCACCAGTACGAATTCAACCGTTTGGTTCTGACCTACGTGGTTTTGAGCAAACGCAAGCTCATCCAGATGGTCAACGAAAAGCTCGTCGACGGTTGGGACGATCCGCGTATGCCGACTTTGGTCGGTTTGCGTCGTCGCGGCTATACGGCCGCCGCTTTGCAAAAGTTTGTCGAAAACTGCGGCGTGAGCCGTGTGGCCGGCGGCTGGATCGATTACGGCGTTTTGGAACAAAGCTTGCGCGAAGACTTGGAAAGCACGGCTGAGCGCCGCGCCGGTATCGTGCGTCCGTTAAAGCTTGTGATCGACAACTATCCCGAAGGCCAAAGCGAAGAGTTGGTAGCGCCCAACCATCCGCAAAAGCCTGAAATGGGTACGCGCACCGTTACGATGAGTCGCGAACTTTGGATTGAAGAAGACGACTTTGCCGAAGTGCCTCCGAAGGGCTATCGCCGCTTGACGGTGCCTGCCGACGGCTCTCCCGCCAAGCCCGTTCGTTTGCGCTACGGTTACGTGATCGTGCCGACTTCTTTCGATAAAGATGAAAACGGCAAGGTCGTGTGCGTGCACGCCGACTACTTGCCCGAAACAAAGACCGGTACGGCAGGCGCCGACTCGGTCAAAACCAAGGCGGCCATTCATTGGCTCGATGCCGCAACGGCCGTACCCGCAACGCTTCGCTTGTACGATCGCCTCTTTACGGTAGCCAATCCCGACAGCGAAGAAAACTTCCTCTCGGTTTTAAATACCGACAGCAAGACTGTCTGCCACGGCTATGTCGAACCGTGCGTGGCCGCTTCGGCGCCGGAATCGCGCTATCAGTTCGAACGTATCGGCTACTTCGTGACCGATCGCGTCGAACATACCGCAGAAAAGCCGGTACTGAATCTTGCCGTGGGTCTGAAGGACAGCTGGGCTAAGGCGCAGAAGAAGTAAGCTTACGATCGGTTCTTAGACCGAAGGACGAGGGATCGGTACTTTTCCGGTCCCTTTCTTTTTGCGGTCGCGACGGTGTTGCTCAATAATCTTGCAGTACGAAAAAGTTATCGATGTCTTAAGTAAAGACCCTAGAATAAATTTCGCCTATGTCAAAAATACGTCATTGGGCATTGAGCTTTTGAATAAAAAATCCTAAAGTTCGACTTGAGAGACGCCTGAGGTACAATCCTTAGGTATGCATCGTCGGATTTTTGCGCGCGATTCCAACGAGTCGAGCGCCTTTTGTGCCGTATCTTCATGGGTACGGATTGCAAAGGGAGTCGGACGATAAGAACAACTAATTCCCATGAGGAGGGGATGACAAAATGAAGAAGATTCTGATTGCTTCGATGATTGCTGCCGCTTTCGGTGCAGCTCAGGCTGCCGAAAAGGCTGATGTGGTCGTGATCGGTGCCGGCGGTGCCGGTATGGCTGCTGCCGTGACGGCACACGACGCCGGTGCCAAGGTCGTCATTCTTGAAAAGATGGCTTTTGTGGGCGGCAACACGATTCGCGCCACGGGCGGTATCAACGCAGCAGAAACGCCTCAGCAGGCCAAGCTCGGCATTAAGGATACGATCGAACAGATGTATCAGGACACGATGAAGGGCGGCCACAACAAGAACAACCCCGAATTGGTTCGCGTGTTGGTTAACAACTCCAGCGCTGCCGTTCAGTGGTTGATCGGCTTGGGCGGCAACTTCAACGACGTCGGCTTCATGGGCGGTGCCACCAACAAGCGTTGCCATCGTCCCACGGGCGGTGCTGCCGTCGGTCCCGAAGTGGTCAAGACCTTGCACAACGCCGTTGACGCTCGCAAGATCGATCTTCGTACCGAAAGCCAGGTTGTCGAACTTCTTCAGAACAAGGCCGGCGCCGTGACCGGTGTCAAGGTCAAGGGCGACGACGGTAAGGTTTACGAACTCGACGCCAAGGCAGTCGTGAACGCTGCCGGCGGTTTCGCAGGCAATAACCAGATGGTCAGCGAAATCATTCCGCGCTTGAAGGGCTTTGCCACGACCAACCACCCGGGTGCTACCGGCGACGGTTTGCTCTTGTCCAAGAAGGTCGGTGCCGAATTTGTTGACATGGCTGAAATCCAAACCCATCCGACCGTTGTAGAATCTACCGGCGTGATGGTGACCGAAGCCGTTCGCGGTAACGGTGCCGTTTTGATCAACAAGGAAGGCAAGCGCTTCTTCGACGAACTCAATACGCGCGACGCAGTGTCGGCCGCTATTTTGAAGCAGCCCACCGGCCACGCTTATATGTTCTTTGACGAAAGCGTTCGCAAGTCTTTGAAGGCTATCGAAGGCTACTTGAAGAAGCCCGGCATGGTTCTCACGGGTAAGACCCTTGACGAAATCGCTCAGAAGATGGGCGTGCCTGCCGACGCTTTGAAGGGCACGATGGCTCAGTACGCCAAGGATCAGGCTGCCGGCAAGGACAGCTGCTGCGGCCGTACGAAGATGGAACGTCCCTTGAACGAGCCCGGCTACTATGCCATTCTCGTGACGCCCGCCGTGCACCACACGATGGGCGGTGTGAAGATCAACACCAAGGCCGAAGTCATCAACACCAAGGGTAAGGTTATCCCGGGTTACTATGCTGCCGGTGAAGTCACGGGCGGCGTACACGGCGGTAACCGTTTGGGCGGCAACGCACAGGCCGATATTATCGTTTACGGTCGTATCGCCGGTGAACAGGCTGCTGCCTATGCTAAGGCTCACTAATTGAAGTGAGTGAAACTTTGTTTTAAAAAAGGAGTCTCAATTGATCAAGCAACTTCTCGTTGCAGCATCTGCTGCAGTGCTTTGCGCCGGCGCTCAGGCCGCCTACAAAGACGGCACGTACACCGGTGAAGGCACCGGCAACGAAAGCAAGATCCAAGTCGAAGTGGTCATTGCCGGCGGCAAGATCACCTCGGTGAAGGTTCTCAAGCACGGTGAAACCGAAATGCTTTTGAAGGCTGCTGAAAAGAGCATTGCCAAGAAAGTGATCGCTAAGAACGGCACCGAAGGTGTCGAAGGCGTGAGCGGTGCTTCGAATTCTTCTCGCGGCATCCTCGAAGCTGTGAACGGCGCCCTGAAAGCCGCTCAGTAATCAGCGAATCGTGCCTCGTGACTGAGGCACGTTGACTCCGGCAATTCGCCCCTGTTTTTCATTTCGAAATTCAGGGGCGTTTTGCATCTATGGACTATTCGTTTTTGACGGCTTTGTCTTGCGGCATCGAAGACAGAATCCAGTCAAGCAGGCCGCCTTTGTTGCGCGAGCAGACGTAAAGACTGCCGATACCGGAAAACTTCAGTACGATGCCTTCTCCCGACGTTTGGCTGTGGAGCAATTTGCCGAAAAAGCCCTTTTTGGCGGTATTGAGCGCCAGTTCGTATTTCAAATCGGCATTCCATGCCACGAGGTGGCCGTTATCGACAAAAACTTCTTTTCTGCCGTCAAGATCAATTCTGCGCATGGAACCGAAGCCGCTCACGGCAAGCTGCCCTTTGCCGGAGGTTCGCATGATAAATAGCCCGCCCGAGTCGCCCAATATCGCGCGTCCCAAACTTTGGCTCTTGACTTCGAGGTTCACACCTTCGGTGTTTGCCAAATAGGCGCCGTCGGAAACCATATATTGGTCGGAATCGACCTCCAAAATTGCGACGTCGCCCGGCAAGGTCGGTGTGAGCAAAACTTCGCCTGCGCCGTCGGAGGCTTCGATTTGTTGTTGAAAAAACGTTTCGTCGTTTAAAACCTTGCGTGCAAGTGCACTTAAAACCCCGCCTTTGGCACGGCCTGTGAGCGATAAATTGGCATCCATTGCCACCATGGCATTACGTTCGGCATAGACGGTTTCGCCATCTTCGAGCGAAACGCAAAGGAGCGGATCCACGGATCCGGTCACGGTCATTTTCGTCATAAATTTCCTACTGGTTTGGTTACAAATCGCTTGGTTTGGTTTCAAGCGCCGTCATAGCTACATGATATGATGCGAGCCGTCTTTTTAGGGAGAGAAAAAGGATTACCCATCGTGGCAAACTATAAACCGATTACGGAAAAAGAGCTCGCCGATCAGACGCCGAAAAAGCGCGGCGGTGCCAGACCCGGCTCCGGTCGAAAACTCGGTTCGGGCAACGGCCTTGTGGACAAAATTCAAGTTTGTGTCACGCCTCAACAAAAAGCAAGGTTTGACAAGCTTGGTGCCGCCAAGTGGTTGCGCGCCTATCTTAATGAAGAAACGATTGCTTCCCAACTCGAAAACAAGCATGTCGTTCACACGGGCGTCGTGCCCCAAGAAGACGCAGGTGACGGAAAAATCAAGCGTCTCGATCAAGACAAGTCTCAGCCGCTCGAGAGCATGCAAGCTGACGGCAACATTTCCGAACAGGTCAATTTAAACGATTACTTGATCGGCCAGACCCATGATCCGGTCGTTATCGAATCCGGATCCGATGATATGCGCTTGGCCGGCATCGCGCAGGGTGATATGTTGCTCGTTGACCGAAGTGCAACGCCTCTCGACGGCGATTTGGTGGTGATTTATCGCAAGGAAACGTATGTGGCCAGACGTTTTCATTTTGTGAAATCGCGTCGCATCGAACTGCATACCGAACGCCTCAAAGGCAAGGATCGCATCATCGATTTACGTAAAGATACCGGCTTTGACATGGTCGGTGTCATTATCGGCGTGGTTCGAAAAACAAGATAGCGAAACACTTCCGCGCAAACGCGCCAACTGTGCTAAAGTTCGCAAAATTTGTCGGCTCTCCAAAAGTCAGTTTTGGGGGCCGATTTTTCAAGTTCGCACGATGATTTTTCGTGCTGCTAAACGAACGGTGGGAGAAAAATGTCCGTCTTGACTCGACGACACAGTCTTTTTAACTCTCCGAAATCGGTGTTGATGGCATCGCTTTCGGCCGCCATTGTTTTCTGTTTCCATTCTCAGGCGTTGGCTCAAACGCCGCCCGCTACCGCTTCCCAGACTCAACAGCAAGAACTTTTCGAGGGATCCTACGCCGATTTGGCGATGGGCACTCTGGTGAGTGTGCGTCTGTTTGCGCCTCAGGAAAAGACGGTCGACGAAGCGATAAAACTGTTTGAGAGCAAAGTTGGCGAATATGCCACGCTTTTTACCGTGCATGATCAAGGCCCCTTAAACGAAGTCAACGTCCGCGCCGGTTCTTGGGTCGATGTCGATTGTCGTGTGGCCGGTCTGGTTGACAAAGCCAAGCAATTGGCTAAGGACTCCGATCGCGCCTTCGAGCCCACGATCGGTACGCTAGTCAACGTTTGGAAAATCGGTTTTGGCGGTACAAAGCATCCGGATAAAAAAGATATCGACGCCGCGCTTAAAAAGGTCGACTACCGACAGATTCAAACCGATCTGACGCCGGGCGCCTGTCGCGTCAAAATTAATGCCGGTCAAAGCCTTGATTTGGGTGCCATTGCCAAGGGTTGGATCGGCACGGCTTTAATCAAGGATATCGCTTCAGTGGGCGTGACAAACGCCATTGTCGACTTAGGCGGCAATGTGGCGCTTTTGGGACAATCCACCGCCGGTCGCAAGTGGCGCGTCGGGGTACAAAGACCTGACGCCGAGCGTGGCACCACGATGGCCGTGATTGAAGGCAAAGACGAGTCGATCATCACGTCGGGTGCCTACGAACGCAAGATCGAATCCGAGGGCAAGCGCTACGGACACATTTTGAGCGTGAAAACGGGTGAACCCGTCGGAACCGATATCGGTAGCGTCACGATTGTGGATGCCGACGGTGCAAAAGCCGACGGGTGGTGTACGGCCCTTTTTGCCATGGGTACTCAAAAAGCCGTGGAAATGCTCAAAAAGCACAAGGATTTGAACGCTTTTATTGTCGACGATCAGCTCAAACGTGCTTGGGTGAGCAAATCTTTGGCCGATCGCGTGACGCTTTTGGAAAATTCCATCACAATTACAGTTGTAGATTGACAAACAAACTTTTTCGAGAAGAAGAAAATGACGACAGACAATCCGCGCACCATTCGCGAGATGCTTGAACCGGCCATCATGAAAGCCGGCGGTTGGGTCAATACGCACGCCCATGCAGACCGTGCATTTACGCTCTCGCCTGAAATTCTTGAAATGCGTCGCACCTGCACATTGCAGCAGAAGTGGGATGCGCTTGATCGCTTAAAGAGCGAATCGAGCGAGGAAGACTTTTATCGTCGTTTCTCGATGTTTTTCGAGCTGATGATCAGTCAAGGGTGTCGCGCTGTGGCCACCTTTGTGGATATCGATCCGCAAACGGAAGACCGCGCCATCCGCGCCGGTATTCGTGCACGCGAACACTATGCCGATCAGATCACGGTGAAGTTTGCCAATCAGACCTTAAAGGGCGTGATTGATCCGGAAGCCCGCAAGTGGTTTGATATCGGCTCGGAAATGGTCGACATCATCGGCGGTTTGCCCAAGCGCGATGAACGAGACTTCGGGCGCGCAGCCGAAGCTTTCGACATTTTGTTGGGTACGGCCAAAGCGCAAAACAAGATGGTGCACGTTCACGTGGACCAGTTCAATATGTCGAGCGAATACGAAACGGAAATGCTTGCGCACAAAGCTATCGAACACGGCATGCAAAACCGTGTGGTGGCTATTCACGGCATTTCGATCGGTGCACACTCCAAGATGTATCGCCAGCGCCTGTACGGTCTGCTCAAGGACGCGGGCGTGATGATGGTTTGCTGTCCCACCGCATGGATCGATACGGCGCGTACCGAAGCCATCGGCCCGATGCACAACTCTATGACGCCTGTGGACGAATTGGTGCCGGCCGGCGTTACCGTGGCTCTGGGCACCGACAACGTGTGCGATGCCATGGTGCCTTGGAGCGCAGGCGACATGTGGCACGAACTTCAGTTGTTGGCGACCGGTTGCCGCTTCGACGACTTCGATCAGCTCGTTAATATCGCAACCGTCAATGGCCGCAAGGTCTTGGGTCTGGAATAAGGGTCAAAGGCAAAAAAATGAAATTTAAACCGAGTTACACCAGCAGCATTGCCGAAGACATCATGGCCGAACGTTTGATTCGCGCACAGGCCGTGGAATTTTTAACCGACTCGCCTATGCGTTTGAAGTCCGGCCTTATTTCTCCGGTTTATGTCGACAACCGCAAGCTTTTTTCGCATCCCGATGCTTGGATCGACGTGATCGAAACGATGGCTAGCCGCGTGGAAGAGTTTGACCTCAAGTTCGATATGGTCGCGGGTGTTGAGGCTGCAGGCTCCATGCACGCCGCAGCGCTGGCTTATCGTTTGGGTATGCCCGCCATCATGGTGCGCCAAACGGCCAAGACCTACGGCAACCACTCGCGTATCGAAGGCGGCGACGTCAAGGGCAAAAACGTCTTGATTCTCGAAGACCACATCTCAACGGGGTTGAGTTGTTTGGACGCCATCAACGCCTTGCGCGACGAAGGCGCCGAAGTCACGCAAGTGATGTCGATTACCAACTACGCCATCCCCGAAACGATGCGTCTTTTCTCTGAAAAGGGGATCGACACGTTTGACGTGATCGCTTTCGAACGTGTGGTGAACAAGGCCCAGGAAATGGGCAAGATCACCGAAGAACAGGCCAAGCTCGTCTTGGAATGGCTCAATACGCCTTGGACGTGGGCGGCCATGCACGGCATCGTGGCAACGATTCGCGAAAACTGATTTCGGTCAAAGTTTTCAATGGCTACCGTTTTATATCCTTCACCGATTTTCGGCCCCGTCGTCAGTCGACGTCTGGGCCGAAGTTTAGGTGTGAATCTGTCGCCGGCTGACGGCAAGGTGTGCAGTTTCGATTGCATCTATTGCGAGTGCGGGCTCAACGGTGAACGTCTGCCCAAAACGAAACCGCCCAAGCGCGAGTTCGTTGCACGCGAACTTGAGGAGCGTTTGCAAAAGATGGCCTCGGAAGGACAAACGCTTGATGCCATCACCTACTCGGGCAACGGCGAACCGACTTCGCACCCGGAGTTTTTGGGCGTGGTGAAAGACACCTGCGCTTTGCGAGACAAGTATTTCCCTAAGGCCAGGGTGTGCTTGCTTACCAATGCCACGCATTTGGACAAACCCGAAATATTCGAAGCAGTCAAACTCATCGACAAACCATGCTTAAAACTTGATACTGTTAACGCGGACTATATTCGTCTTATCGATCGTCCCAACTGTCCGTATCGCATCGAAGACGTTCTCGAGCGCATGAAGGCTTTAGGCAAAGATGCCGTCATTCAGACAATGTTTATGAAGGGAAGTTTCGAGGATGTGAGCGTGGACAATACGACGTCAGACTATGTCGATCCTTGGGTCAAAGCCGTGGTCGACATTAATCCCGCGGGAGTGGACATCTACACCCTGGCGCGCGAAACACCGGTCAAGGGGCTTGAAAAAGTTTCCAAAGAAGAGCTCGAAGCTATCGCCGACAAAGTGCGAGCTTTCGGTATCGATGTCCATTGTTTCGGCTAATCGAAAAAATTCAAAAAACGCTCGAGAGTCAAACCTTCGAGCGTTTTTTTTCATCGTGGAAAATGTGTCGACTACTTGTTGGCGACGGTCTCGGGTTGCGATTGAGAAATCGTTTCCATGCGGCTTGAGACCACTGCGGCAATGGCGTAGTGGTTGATGAGCTCTCGAGCGACTAACAAGAAGTTCAAGTAGACCTCGCAGCCTCTGACCGAAAGTTTTGCTTCCGGAATCTGGCGCAAGAGTTCGGCTTGAAGCGCATCGATTCTTTCAACGGCTTGGCCGGCGTGTTGTGCCAAGGCCTGCATATCGGCGTTGCCGTCGGCACGTTCCGTGATACGCGTCAGGTATAGAGAAAGCGATTCGAGTTCGCTTTTGAGCGTGCCGGTATACACACGGTGGCGGTTGGCGACGTGATCCGTTGCGAGTTTGGCCAGACTCTGCAAAGCACGACCGGCTTCACGCATATTGGTGTAGATGCGGTAGTAGCAGTAGCGTGCGTCAAAATCGGCCTTTGAAGGCGTATAGCGGGAGTTGGCCATGCCGTAATACAAGCTTCTTTCGGCACTCAAGGTATCGAACAGGTCGTTGCACTCGATTTTGGTCGAACGCAGTCCGCTTTCGCTGTCGGCCAAGAATTTGCGAACCAATTCGCTATAGAGCGCAACGGTTTGTTTGAGATGCTCGGCAGACTTAGTTTCGATAATGTCCGACAACGCCTTGGCGTCATAACGGGTGTTGCGCTGTTCGCGCAGCTGATCGTCGTCGTGGCGCGCCTTCAGGTTGGAGCGAATCAACAGGGCAACGGAACCGACGGCCAAAACGACGGCTGCGATTTCTCCGCCCCACATGGTCAGACCGCAAACCAAAGCAGCCAAGGTGGAAGCGGCAAGTGCGGTGATAAACCAGCCGCTGATCACGGTCAAGACGCCCGAGATACGATAAACCGCAGATTCTCGATCCCATGCGCCGTCGGCAAAACTCGAGCCCATGGCCACCATAAACGTGACATAGGTGGTCGAAAGCGGCAGCTTGAGACTGGTGGCCGAGGCAATCAGAATCGCACTGACGACCAAATTGATGGAAGCTCTGACATAGTCAAACGGCAACGGCACTTCGCCTTTTTCAAGCGGCTTTTGCACAAATCGCGAACCGATGCCGCGACGCATGCCGGCCGGAATGATTTGGCCGATCACGCGATTGAGTCCGATACCGGCACGAACGATCATGCGACCGGGCAGAGATGCGCCGAACTGTTCCTGCTCGCCGGAATTGGTTGCAGACAGGTTGATCGAGGTTTGAATGACGCGGTAGGCTTTGCGCGAGAACCACAATGTCAGCACCATCACCAAACCGGAAAAGAGCAGAAACGCCGTCGGTGCCACTGTGGGCTTTAAAAGACCGGCCATCATAAAAGTTTCGGCAGCTTGTCCCGAGGCTGCCCACTCTTGATAGGAGTCCCACGCAGCCAAAGGCACACCCACGAAGTTCACCAAGTCGTTGCCGGCAAAGGCAAATGCCAAAGAGAAGGTGCCTGCAAGAATTACGATCTTAAAGACGTTGATGCCCTTGAAAAGAATCAGTAGTTGGAAGATGACGGAAAGCCCTACAAACAGCGTGGTAACAATCGTCAACGTGTGTTCCTGCATGTAGCCGATCCATTCGGGGCGCATGAAGCTAGCACCCTTGGCACCCTTCATGATTAAAAAGTAAATGATCGAAGTCAGAGCCAGACCACCGAAAATGCCGCCGATACGGCGATATATCGTTTCAAAGTGGAAACTGAAAATGAGACGAGCGATCCATTGAACGATGGCCCCTGTTACAAAGGCAACGACCACCGAAATGAGAATGCCTGAGACGATAGTCAGGGCTTTGGAGCTGTTGATGTAGTCGATGACTTGTGTCAGCGATGCCCCGTCGGCCAGAAGCGTATAAACGGCGGCGGCAACGGCGCTGCCCAACAGTTCGAAAACGATGGAAACCGTCGTGGACGTCGGCAAGCCTAACGAGTTAAACGTATCGAGCAAGATGATGTCGGCCACCATCACGGCAAACAAAATGACCATGATTTCGGAAAAGCTGAACATCTGAGGATGGAAAACGCCCGAGCGGGCAATTTCCATCATGCCCGAAGAGAATGTGGCGCCAAGCATTACGCCGATGCTGGCCACAAACATGGTGGTTTTAAACGAGGCGATTCTGCACCCGAGTGCGGAATTCAAGAAATTGACGGCATCGTTACTGACGCCGACGAAAATGTCGAAGACGGCGACAAGGCCTAGAAAGACCAAAAGTCCGATGTAATAGTGTTCCATGGTTTGATTTTTTTCAAACGTCAAGCGACGTTTTTATTGTTTGTTGAGGGGAAATTTTTTTGGGGCAAGTTTGATGGGCAAATATGACGAGCTGACGAACTTTGTGTGACATTTCGATGACAAAACCGTCGTGCAAGACAACAATTGCGTAAAAACGGACGCGGCGGTTAACGAATCGAAACGCATTTTTTGTTTTCTAGGGTGGGGAAATCGGCCGAGATGCCTCGACAAATGCGATAATTACTTGTTTGCTGTTTTTGACAAGATGTGTCGTTTGAACGAATGTCAAAACGCAAGGATTTGGGTTAAGAATTGTTTGAAAAAGGAATTCACAAGCATGTACCACTATTCGGATACGGTTGCTGCCGTCGACCAAGAACTCTGGAAATTCATTGCTGCCGAAATGCAGCGCCAAGAGCAGCACATCGAGCTCATCGCCAGTGAAAACTATGCATCTCCTGCCGTGATGCAGGCTCAGGGCAGCCAGTTGACCAACAAGTACGCCGAAGGTTATCCCGGAAAGCGTTACTACGGCGGTTGCCAGTATGTCGACGAAGTGGAGCGCATCGCTATTGAACGCGCCAAGAAAGTGTTCTGCGAACCGGCCGGCGTCGAAATGGCCGTTAACGTTCAGCCGCATTCGGGTGCACAGGCCAACGAAGCCGTCTTTATGGGCGTGCTGCAGGCCGGCGACACCATCATGGGCATGAGCTTGGCCGACGGCGGTCACTTGACCCACGGCATGCACCTGAATTTCTCGGGTCGTTATTTCAACGTAGTGAGCTACGGCTTGTCGGATAGGGACGAAGCCATCGACTACGACGAAGTCGAACGCCTGGCTAAGGAAAATAAGCCCAAGCTCATCATTGCCGGTGCTTCCGCTTACTCTTTGCGCATCGACTTCAAGCGCTTTGCCGAAATCGCTCACAGCGTGGGCGCCCTTTTGATGGTCGATATGGCTCACTATGCCGGCTTGGTCGCCGCGGGCGTTTACCCGACCCCGTTCGGCTATGCCGACATCGTCACGACCACCACGCACAAGAGCTTGCGTGGTCCGCGCGGCGGCATCATCTTCTGCAAACCCGAATTGGAAAAGGCCATCAACTCGGCTGTGTTCCCGGGCCTGCAGGGCGGTCCCTTGATGCACGTGATTGCCGCCAAGGCCGTGGCTTTGGGCGAAGCATTAAAGCCCGAATTCAAGGCTTACGGGCAACAGGTTTACAAGAATGCACAGGCCTTGGCCGATCAGCTTGAAAAACGCGGTTTGCGCATCGTCTCGGGCAAGACCGAAAGCCATGTGATGTTGGTCGACTTGCGCCCCAAGAAGATTACCGGCAAGGCTGCCGAAGCGCTTTTGGGTGCGGCGCATATTACGGTCAACAAAAATGCCATTCACAACGACCCGGAAAAGCCTTTTGTGACTTCCGGCGTACGTTTGGGAACGCCTGCCATGACCACGCGCGGCTTCAAGGAAGCTGAAATGCGCAAAACGGCCGACTTGATCGCCGATTTGCTCGAAGCGCCCGAAGACGCTGCAGTGCTCGAACGCGTGCGCAACGAAGTGGACGCTTTGACGGCCATGTTCCCGGTGTATCGCATCTAATCGACTGACAAGGGCGATTCCCGAGTTCGTTTTCGGGAATCGCGCAAACACTCACAGACGCTAAGGAGTAACGTATGCGTTGCCCGTTTTGTAAAGCAAAAGATTCCGCAGTGATCGATTCGCGAGGAAGCGAAGACGGATATTCGATCCGTCGTCGCAGAATGTGCCAGACTTGCGGAAAACGTTTTACGACGTTTGAACGTGTCGAACTCAATATGCCTGCCGTGATCAAACGCACGGGCGCGCGTCGCGAGTACGATCGTGAAAAGATTCGCGCATCCATGCGCTTGGCCTTGCGCAAGCGTCCGATTGAAAACGATCGCATCGAAGAAGCGATCGATACGATCGAACAACGCATCATGACGATGGGCGAGCGCGAAGTTCAGTCTTCGAAAATCGGCGAACTGGTGCTCGAGGCTCTGAAAGGCTTGGATGCTGTGGGCTACATGCGCTTTGCCAGTGTTTACTTCAATGTGGACGATCCCGAAGGTTTCAGCAAGCTCCTTAAGGGCTTGGACGAAGTCAAACCGCAGCATTGATTGACCGAGAAGCGAGGAAATCATCAAGTGTCGCCCTGCTTTGAAGCCGACGATATCTACTGGATGCGGGAAGCCGTGGCCGAATCGGCCAAGGGGCGTTTGATTGCGCCTCCGAATCCTGCCGTGGGTTGTGTGATCGTCAGAGACGGCGTTGAAATTTCCCGCGGTTTTACGCATCGCCCGGGATCGGCTCATGCCGAGGTCGATGCAATTGAAAATGCGATAGCCAAAGGCGAAAGCGTTGCGGGTGCGACGGCTTACGTCACGCTTGAGCCTTGTTCGCACTACGGCAGAACGCCGCCTTGCGCGCTGCGTCTTGTGAAAGAAAAGATTGCGCGCGTCGTAGTGGCAACTTTGGATCCCAACCCGTTGGTTGCCGGTCGCGGTATTGCTATTTTGAAAGAGGCGGGTATCGATGTCACGGTGGGCGTGTGCGAAACCGAGGCGATCGAATCCAACATCGGGTTTTTGACCCGCATGCGCACGCACCGTCCGTGGGTGCGTATGAAGGTGGCGGCAAGTATCGACGGTTTGACGGCTTTGGCCAACGGTCAGAGTCAGTGGATCACGTGCGAAAAAAGCCGTAACGACGGTCGACTGATGCGTGCCCACGCCCAAGGTCTTTTGACCGGCATCGGCACGGTTTTGGCCGACGATCCCCAAATGAACGTACGTTTGGAAGGCGACTATCCGAGTCCGAGAAAATATGTTTTGGACTCCAACGCCAGAACGCCCGTTTCAGCCAAAATTTTGCAAGGTGAACCCACGACGATTTTTGTCGGTCCCAATGCCTTTGATTTGGATGTCAAAGTGCTGAAAGAAGCCGGCGCGACGGTGAAAGTTTTGCCGACTCAAGCCCACGGTTCCGGGCTCGATTTGAAGGCGGCCGTCGAAGCGATCGCCGACGACGGCATCAACGTGCTACATGTGGAGGCCGGCGCCGGTGTCAACGGCGCACTTTTGCGCGAAGGTTTGGTGGACGAAATCGTCTGCTACGTGGCGCCTGCTGTGATGGGGCACGGCCCGGGTTGGGCGTTTTTACCCGAATTTACATCGATGGATGAAGTGCTGCGTTGGAAGTTTCATCGCGTCGAACATGTCGGAGACGATTTGAAAATCGTGCTTCGCAAATCCTAATTTTTTCACTCATTACGAAGACGGCTATAAGTCGTCGACTGTTCAAAAAAGGAAAGAAAAAACCATGTTTACCGGTATTGTTCAGGCTATTGGTAAGGTTCGCGAACCGGAAAAGCTCGGTAACGGAGTTCGTTTGACGATCGTGACTCCGAAGGGCTTTCATTTGGAAGAAGTGCGTATCGGCGACTCGATTGCCGTCAACGGCGCTTGCATGACGGTGGTCAATATCGAAGGCGACAGCTTCCAGATCGATGTCAGTGCCGAGAGCCTGTCCAAAACCAGCGGCATGGACACCTTCGGCGAAGTCAACCTGGAGAAGGCCATGCGCTTGGGCGATCGCGTCGACGGTCACTTGGTGAGCGGCCACGTCGACGGCGTGGGTTCGGTCGAGTCCATCACCAAGATTGCCGAAAGCTACAAGTTGGTGATTCGCGCCCCTTTGAAGCTTTCTCCTTATTTTGCTTACAAGGGATCGGTTGCCGTCAACGGCGTTTCTCTGACGATTAACGAAGTCGAAGACACGGCCATGGGCGCTTTGATCAGCATCAATCTGATTCCGCACACGATGGAAGTGACGACCTTGAAGAACCTCAAAGCCCAAAGCTGGGTCAACTTGGAAGTCGACACCATCGCCCGCTATGTCGAACGTATGGTGACGTTGCGCGAAGAAGAAGGCGAAAGCCTGTTCTAATTCTCAAACAAGAAAGTCGATGACAGCCAAGCTTTTTACCGAAATCGATTTGGGCGGTGTGACGGTCGCCAATCGCATTTGCGTGCCGCCCATGTGTCAGTGTCAGGCCGACGAAGGCTTGGTGACGGCTTGGCACAAAATGCACTACGCCAAACTCGCTTCTTCGGGGGCGGGGTTGGTGGTGGTTGAAGCCACGGCTGTCAGAAGCGACGGGCGCATTACGACGCGCTGCCTCGGGCTTTACACCAAAGCACAAACCGAGGCTTTTCGTGCTTTGACGGATGAGTGCAAGTCGGTGGCGCCCGACACCAAACTCTTTATTCAGCTTTCGCACGCCGGGCGCAAGGGCAGTCGCGGCGATCCTGCCGAAGGACACAAAACCTTGAGGCCTGCAGAAGGCGGCTTTGAGCTCTTGGCGCCGTCACCTGTGGCTTTCGATGCCGCGGCACCCGTTCCCAAGGAGATGACCGAGGCTGACATCGAAGCGGTGATTGCCGATTTCGGGGAGGCGGCTAAGCGCGCTCGGGATGCGGGTTTTGACGGTATTCAACTGCATTGCGCGCACGGTTATTTGATTCACCAGTTTTTGTCTCCCGTCACCAATCGTCGAACGGATGCTTGGGGCGGAAGTTTGGCGGCCCGCATGCGTTTCGGTTTGGCCGTGATCAAAGCCGTGCGTCAAGTCGTGCCGGACATGCCCGTGACGTTGCGCGTGTCTTCGGGCGACTGTATTGAAAACGGTTGGACCTTGGATGAGGCGATTGCGTTTTTAAAAGAAGCCAAGACCTTGGGCGTTGTTGCCTGCGACGTGTCTGCCGCAGGGCTTGATCCGGCGCAGAAAGTTCCCGAATTCAGCGTTGCCGGTCAGGCCAAGACGTCTCGCCGCGTCAAAGACGAAACGGGGCTTGTCACTTATTGCGTGGGGCACATTACCGAAGCGCTGCAGGCAGAGGCCATCTTGCAGGAAAACGATGCCGACGGCATCGGCGTCGGCAGAGAGATGATTCGCAATCCCAATTGGGGCTGGAAAGCGGCCCAGACGCTACACGCGGTGGTGCAGGTGCCCTCGGCTTATTGGGCGGCGTTCTGATCGTCGGTTTTGGTTTTCTTGCCTTTACTGACTTCGGGCAACGGCATGGTCGGCGCACCCGTGACCAAACGCATCGTTCTGAAGATGCGATAGTTGGCCAAAGCCGAGAAACTCATTCCCAATGCAACGAGCAAAAGGTCGGTGGCGTAGCTGTCGGCCTGCTCGGGCAATTCGGGCGAAAAGCGAATGTAGTAAACGAGAGCCGCGGCAGCCGCAGCCATAAAGAGTTTTTGTTGCAAGCGGCGCTTAAACAATTTTTCTTCGTCGGTCAGATTTTGGGCCTTGACCAAACGGGCAAAGCAGGCTTGCGTGGGTGTTGCCGCCGCCAGACTTTTTGCCGTATGTTCGGCAGAAGTCTTCAGAGCTTCGATTGCTTCGGTTCCGTTTTTTTCAAATCGCCAGGCCCAGACCGGACACATCAGGCGGATCACTTGAAAAGCGAAATAAAAAATCGCAAAAGCAAAGCAGAAAATCGCGGCAAAAAATTCGGTTTCGGGCGACATGGCAAAACATGAAACAAGAGTGAAGAAATCGGTCATGGCATTGTAGCCGTATTGGCCGTAACGGCAAGAAAAAACGGCGCAAAATGCCGAAAATCGGCCTCAAAAGACTAAAATAGAAGGATATGTCGAAACAAATGTTGACTGAGGCAAGTTTGTTTCGGCGGAGTGTTTGGTTTTTCTAGTAAAATAAGCATTTTGCTTCGATCAAAGATCGAAAACGAGTGCAAAACATTTTTCTCGCAGGCTCACTAACGCACGCCTGCATGCAAAGGAGTAAAAGTCATGGCAGTTGACACGATTGCTGCAAATTTGGATGGTGCGGGTCTGCGTATCGGCGTGGTGGTTGCACGCTTTAACGAATATGCCGGCAAGGAAGAGTTCGAAGCTTGCTTGGAAGAACTCATCAAGCTCGGCGTCGAAGAAGAAGACATCACGCACGTGACCGTCCCGGGCGCTTTGGAAATCCCGTTTGCTTTGACCCGTTTGGCCGAAACGAACGAATACGACGCTCTGATCGCTTTGGGCGCCGTGATCCGCGGTGAAACCTATCACTTTGAAATCGTTTCCAATACGTCGGCTGCCGGTGTCGCTCACGTGACCGAAATGTATGACATTCCGGTTGCCAACGGCATTTTGACCACCGAAAACGACGAACAGTGCAAGGCTCGTACCAAGATGAAGGGGCAGGACTGCGCACGCTGTGCCGTCGAAATGGCCAACTTGAACGAACAGTTCCCGTCCATGGGCGACTTCTTCGGGGATGACGACGATGAGTGATAAGCAACGTCTGCCTTTAGCAGGCGCTCGTCGCAAGGCGCGCGAATTTGCGCTCTTGGGCGTCTATGAAGCGTTGACCAACCCGCAGGCCGACTTCGCCGCCATCGACGCCAACCTGTTGAGCGTTATTACCGACGACGGCGAACCGATGGCCGGTTGCGATTTGACCGCAGAAGATTTCGCTACGTGCGACAAAGCTTTTTATGCTGAGCTGCTCGACGGCGTGATGACCGAACGCGATCTGATTTTGGAAAAAATCTCAGCACACTTGGATCGCGATCCGGCTCGTCTTTCCGTGGTGGAGCGCGCCTGCTTGATGATCGGTACGTGGGAATTGATGCATCGCATCGAGAATCCCTATCGCGTGGTCATTAACGAAGCGGTGGAATTGTCCAAGCAGTTCGGTGCCGACAAGGGCTATCGGTTGGTCAACGGCGTACTTGACAAGGTTGCCGCCGACGTGCGTCCCGACGAAGTGGCACAAGGCTAAAACAAAAGAAAATTCTTCGGAATTTTTTACGGCAGACTCTTATTTCTCTAAAGAGAAAAGGGGCCTGCCGAATTTTTTTGTTCGTCATAGCGTGCGCAAAGACGACAAAAAGGACTAAACTAGTAGTTAGAAATCGACAAAGTTGGGAGTATTTTTCAATTTTTTCAAAGGTTTCGAGCGCTCGACAAAGGAGGGCGAACATGGCTCAAAACGGTGAGTTTCAGATTATCGAACGGTTTTTCACGCATGAAACGTTCGGTGCATGGAAAAGCAAAGGTGTGGGTGACGATTGTGCCATTGTCGATTTGCAAGGCGCTCGCATTGCCGTAACGACCGACATGATGGCAGTGGGCACGCATTTTTTGCCTTCGGCTCTGCCGCAAGACGTGGGGTATAAGGCTTTGGCCGTCAATTTGTCCGACTTGGCCGCAGCCGGAGCCGTGCCGCGTGCGTTTTTCCTGTCGATCGCATTGCCTGCGCGAGACGACGCGTGGTTGGCCGGCTTTACCGAAGGTCTGATGGCGCTTTCGCACGAAGCGCAATGTCCGCTTTTGGGGGGCGATACGACGCGAAGCGCTCCGGTCGGCGAGGCGCGAGCTCCCGTGACCATTTCCATTACCGCCATGGGCGATTTGCCCGCTCAAATGGGGCTGACGCGTGCCGGCGCTCGTGCGGGCGACGATATTTGGGTCTCGGGCAGCGTGGGCGGCGCATACGCCGCACTGATGCATCGCTGGGGCAAGTGGACGTTGCCTGCAGATTTGTTCCCGTCGGCGGCCGAGCGCATGGATCGCCCGCGGGCACGCAATGCCTTGGGCACGGCGCTGTTGTCGAGTGCCACGGCTTGCGCGGATATTTCCGATGGTCTGGCGCAGGACTTGGGGCATATTTTGGAGCGCAGCGACGTTGCTGCCGATGTCGACTGGGATTTGGTGCCGGTGCATCCGGCCGTGCGCGCATTGAGCGATGCGATGCAATTGGAAGCGGCCATGAGCGGCGGCGATGATTACGAATTGGTGTTTACGGCACCAAGCGAAAAACGCGGCCTCATTGAGCAAGCGTCAATTTCGGCTTTAACGCCGGTGACGCGTATCGGAAAAATCGTTACTAAGCCCGCCGACTTCGACGGCACGAGGCTCAAGATTTATAACGCTCTGGGAGACAGGTTGCTGTTGCCTGCTGCCGGGTTTGATCATTTTGCTCAAGGCAAGTGATCCTGGAGAGTTTTCATAATATGGGTTTGAGAAACAAGTACAGTTCGGACAATCCGGCATACGCCCTGCGACCCGACATGCGATTCGTGTTTTCGCATCCGGCGCATGCCGTGGCACTGTTTTTCGGTGCCGGCGTTCTGCGTCCGGGCCCCGGAACTTGGGGAACGTTGGCCGGCGTTGCCGTCTGGGTCGGACTTGTGCAATTTTTGGATTGGCGCGCCTTGGTTGCTTTGATTTTGGCAACGTTTGTGCTGGGTGTTTGGGCGAGCCAGAAAACGGGGGAAGATCTGGGTGTGGAAGACGCCGGTTGCATTGTCATCGACGAAGTGGTGGCCGTTTGGATCGTGTGTCTTATTTTCCCTCAAAACTGGGTGTGTTGGGCGGCGTCTTTTGTCGCATTTCGCATTTTCGATATCGTGAAACTGCCTCCGGCAAGTTTGATTGATGAAAAGATGCACAGCGGCCTGGGCGTGATGCTCGACGATTTGCTGGCGGCGGTTTGGGCCGTTGCCGCGCTCTTACTTTTGGACTGGACGCTCGCAAAGGTCTTCGAGAAAAGTATGGCCTTTTTAGGAGTGTTCTGATGCCTCAATCGATCGACTGGGAAATTTATTGTATCTGTACCGAGCTCGGGCAACGTGCCATGCAAAAGGGATTGACGTTGACCACTGCCGAAAGCTGTACCGCAGGGGGGATCAGCTACTACATTACGGAAGTTGCCGGGTCGAGTCGTTGGTTCGATCGCGGTTTTGTGACCTATACCAATCAGGCCAAGACGGAGATGCTTGGGGTGACGCCTGCTACATTGGCCGCCTACGGTGCAGTGAGCGAAGAAACCGTACGGGAAATGGCTCTGGGGGCACTGGATAAAAGTAACGCACACATTGCCGTTGCAGTTTCGGGGATTGCCGGTCCGGGCGGAGCCGTGCCTGGAAAGCCTTTGGGGACGGTGTGCTTCGGTTTTGCGCGCCGTGGAGCACGAGAAACCATGGTCGTTACCGATACGCAATATTTCTCGGGCGACAGAAACGCGGTGCGACTCGCGACGATTCGCCATGCCGTTCAAGGATTGATCACCCAAGTCGACCACTCCTGAAAAAAATAATTTTGGACGCAAAATCAAAGACTTCCGAAGCGCGTTCGGAGGTCTTTTTTCTTTTGGGCGTAAGATCGTTTGCATCGGTCGAAAGAATGACTTAGGAGAGACGTTATGCCCATACATGCTCAATACGCTCAAGAAGCCGTCGATATCAGACGCCGCATCCATCGCCGTCCCGAAGAGGGGTGGACCGAATTCGAAACCTTGTGGATCGTGACGCAAACGCTCGAAAGCTTGGGTTATGACGTTCTTTTGGGAACGAAAGTCGTTTGTCCAGATGCCGCACTCGGGCGCAATCCCGAATTGGTGGACGCTGCCATCGAGCGCGCGCTGACGCACGGCGTGCCGCAAAGCTTTATCGATCGTACGGAAGGTTTTACCGGGGCCGTGGCCGAATTGGATACGGGGCGCGACGGGCCCGTGACGGCATTTCGTTTTGATATGGATTGCGTGTTGGTCGACGAAAGTACGGATGCCGACCATATTCCGACCGCTTTAGGATTTGCTTCCGAAATCGCAGGCCTCATGCACGCTTGCGGGCACGACGGTCATACGGCAACGGGATTGGCGCTGGCGCATTGGCTTGTGGACAACAAAGCAACTCTTAAGGGCAAGATTCGTCTCGTTTTCCAACCGGCCGAAGAAGGGACGCGAGGCGCTGCCGCTATGGCTGCCGCAGGCGTTGTCGACGGCGTCGATTGGTTCTTCGGCGCACATGTCGGAAGCGAGTGTGGCCCCAAGGAAATCGGTATTGTCGAAAAGGGCTTTTTGGCCACCACCAAGATCGATATTTCGTTGACGGGGCAGCCGTCTCATGCCGGAGCGGAGCCGCATAAAGGTAAGAGCGCTTTGATGGCGGCTGCGGCTTGCGCCTTGATGTTGCAAGGTATTCCCAGACACGGCGAGGGCGATACCCGTGTAGCCGTCGGCAAGCTTGTTGCCGGCGAAGGGCGCAATGTCACGCCCGTGCATGCTTATATGCAACTTGAAGTGCGCGGCCAAACGTCGGAAGTCAACGACTTTATGACCGAGCAGGTCAACACCATCGTCCAAGGTGTGGCTTCGGCTTACGGCGTGACGGCCAAGATTGTTAAAGTGGGCGAGGCCGCTTCGTTGATTGCTTCTCCCGAAGCCAATTATGTTTTAAACGGTGCCGCCGAGAAAATTCCCTGCATTCGCATTACGGAACTCACCAAGGGCGGCGGCTCGGAAGATTGCTCCATTCTCGTGCGCCGCGTGCAGGAAACGGGTGGTAAAGCGGGCTTTTTCTTCTACGGATGCAAACATAACGGGCATCATCGAGCCGATTTTGACATTCAAGACACCGAAAGTTTGCCGTTGGCCTTGCAGATGTTTGTGAATATTCTCTCGATAACCAACCCGGCCGACTGATTACTTGTCGGAGCGTCAATGAAAAAAGGACGAAAGCCAGTCGGGTTTTCGTCCTTTCGTGCCTTCGGGCAACCGAAGCGTTGCCCGAAGAGTCCGGCTTTTGCCGATTAGATTTCGACTTCGCAGGCTTCGCCCGTGGTGAAGAAATGGCCGCCAGCCACGTAGTGCAGCGGGCGCAGGTCGTCGGATTGACCGTCGAAACTCCAGTGACCGTCGTTATAGACGCGCTCGTCGGCCCAAGCGGCCACGCATTTGCCGATAAAGAGATCATAGCGGTCCTGATTGCGTGCTTCCGGGACGATCTCAAAGATGGCAAAAGCCACCGAGCCTTCGACAAACGGAATGTCGTAGCCCGGCATGGTCGCGATCTTGGCGCCGCTCTTGGCAAGCTTGTCGGCTTCGTCAAATTTGCTCACGGAGCCCAGATACAGTGTTTCGCGGGCAATGCCTTTGGCGGGCAGAGAGAGTGCGAAATAACCGCTTTTTTCCATCAAAACGCGCGTGTAGTGCGAAGAATCGATCACGGCCGTCGTCAGGAACGGATCCAAATCCAAGGGGCAGATCCAGGTGGCGGGCATGATGTCCGTGTCGCCCTCGTGTGCGGCGCTCACCAAAGCGGTGGCACCCAAGTTAAAGATGCGATAGGCCTTATCCAAGGCAACGGGCTTGAGATGATTCATTTTTTACTCCAAAAAACAATTTTCGATACGCAAACTATACGCACAAAAATGCCGCTCGGTTTTTCTTGCAATCTTTGCCTATTGCACAAAAATTGCAAACAAACGCAAGCGGCTTCTGTCTTCGAGATCGAGTCGAGCGAATTAAGCCGATTGAGCGGCGGTCTTGGCGGCGCGAATCGCGTCGCGTGTGGCTTGAGCGGCCTTGGCGGCAGCCTGATCGAAATCGTCGCCGGAACCGGCAAAAATCACGGCGCGGCTCGAATTGATGATCATGCCGCGGCCGTTGGCATCGAGCCCCGCGGCAACCGCAGCGTTCACATCGCCGCCCTGAGCGCCGATGCCCGGTACCAACAGCGGCAACATCGGAGCAATCTTGCGCACGCGTGCGATTTCGGCCGGTTGCGTGGCGCCGACGACGAGCCCCACTTGGCCGGTCAAGTTCCAATCGCTCGAGGCCAGACGCGCAACGCGTTCATAAACCATTTCGTCGCCTACCTTCAATTCTTCGATATCGGCGCCGCCCGGGTTGGACGTGCGGCAAAGCAAAATAATGCCGCGATCCTTGTAGGCGAAATACGGTTCGATCGTATCGAAACCCATGTAGGGAGAGAGCGTCACTGCATCGGCCTGATAACGCTCGAAGGCTTCGCGTGCGTATTGCTTGGCAGTCGAGCCGATATCGCCGCGCTTGCCGTCCAAAATCACGGGAATTTCCGGATGATTTTCATGGATGTAGGCGATGATTTTTTCCAAGGACGGTTCGTTTGCCTCGGCGGAAAAATAGGCGATTTGAGGTTTAAACGCACAAACGTAAGGGGCCGTGGTGTCGACAATGCGACGGCAAAACTCAAAGACGGGATCCTCGGCATCTTTGACGCATTCGGGGAAGCGGGCTGAATCGGGGTCCAAGCCTACGCACAGCATGGAGTCGACGGCATCAATTCGGGCATTGAGTTTTTCAATAAACATAGTTCGGATTCCAGACAAGAAAAAAGTCGAAACGGGTTCGACAAAATATCCCGTAATTGTAACGGTTTTACCTGCCGCCCGTCGAAGTTGTCTTGCGGTGCAGTAGACTTACGTCACCGAAAACTCAAACAGGGAGAAAAAACAATGGCTTTGAAAAAACTTTTGATGACTTCCGTCGTTACTTTGGCAGCTGCGGGCGCCGTTGCCGCCGCAACGAATCAAGACAATCAGTTGATGGGCTGGAGCGAGGGTGCTCAAGTCGCCGACGTTGCGGTCTCTCAAGGTCGCATCGATACTATCTCGGGTATCGTCTATCGCCAGATTATTTCGCAAAGAGCCGTGCGTCCCTTGCATATGTCGATTTTTGTGCCGAGAACCTCGGCCAAAAAGCCCGCCGTGCTTTATTTCCCGGGCGGCGGCTTTACTACGGCAGATCATGAAAAGTTTATTGAAATGCGCTATGCCTTGGCACGCGAAGGCTTTGTCGTCGCAGCGTTTGAGTACCGAGCCGTTCCCACAAAGTTCCCGGGATTGATTGAAGACGCCAAAGCGGCCGTGCGCTACATCAAGGCCCATGCCGATCAGTTCGGTGTCGATGCCGATCGTATCGGTGTTTTGGGCGACTCCGCCGGCGGTTATATCGTTCAGATGTTGGGTACCACCAACGGTGAAAAGGGGTGGGATACGGGAGACGATTTGAACGTCTCGTCGGATGTCAATGCCGTGGTTTCCATCTACGGGATTTCGGACGTTACCAAAATCGGCGAAGGTTTGAATCAAGACGTGGTTCATGCTTCTCCTGCCTCGACCGAAGCTTTGTTGGTCAACGGTCCGGCATTCGGCTCGTTTGCGGGGGCCTCCATTGCGGCCGATCCTGCCAAGGCCAAGCACGCCAGTCCCATGGGGCATGTCGACGGCACCGAACCGCCGTTTTTGATCATGCACGGCTCGGGCGACAAGCTCGTGAGCCCCTTGCAGAGCAAAGACATTTATGAAGCCCTGAAGGCCAAGAAGGTCGATGCCGACTATGTGCTCGTGCGCGGTGCCGGACACGGCGATTTGCCCTGGTATCAGCCGGCTGTTATTTCTCGCGTGGTGAACTTTTTCAGAACCAAGCTCGGCGCTCCCGAACAAGCGGGCGAAGGCAAAGGAAACAACCTTTGATGACGTCGGAAAAGCTCAGTCGCAGCGATCTTGAGCTGATGGCGCCGGCGGGCTCCCGCGAAGCCTTGGCAGCAGCGTGTGCAGCCGGCGCCGACAGCGTATATTTCGGTGTCGGCAAACTCAATATGCGCTCGGGGGCTTCGAGCGCTTTTACCGTGGAAAACCTTCCCGAAGTCGCTGCGATTTGCCGCGAGCACGGCGTCAAAAGCTATCTGACGCTCAATACCGTCATTTATGACGATGACATCGAAGAGATGAAAGCGACGGTCACGGCAGCCAAAGCTGCCGGGATTGACGCCGTTATCGCTTCGGATGTTGCCGTCATGCGGTTTTGTAACGAAGTCGGCGTCGAAGTCCATCTGTCAACGCAACTTAACATTGCCAACGTCGAAGCCCTGCGTTTTTATGCGCAGTTTGCCGACGTGGCGGTGTTGGCGCGCGAACTCAATCTCAAGCAGGTGAGTCGCATTTCCGAGGCCATACGCGAGGAAAACATTGTCGGACCGACCGGCAAGCCTTTGCGTCTGGAAATGTTCTGTCACGGCGCGCTTTGCATGGCCGTGAGCGGCAAGTGCTACATGAGTTTGCATACGCGCGGCAAAAGCGCCAATCGCGGGGCGTGCCTGCAAACGTGCCGTCGCAGCTACGTCATCAAAGACACGGAGCGCGACATCGAGTTGGAGCTTGACAACGGCTACATCATGAGTCCCAAGGACTTGAAGACGATCGAATTTGTCGACGACATGGTCGCCTCCGGCGTCAAGGTCTTTAAGGTCGAAGGTCGTGCGCGCGGTCCCGAATATGTGCGTGCCGTGATTGAAAGTTACGATCAGGCATTGGCTGCGGCCTGCGAAGGCGGCGCCACTCAAGCGCAAAAAGAGGCATGGAATCAACGACTTTCCGAAGTATTCAACCGAGGTTTTTGGAGCGGCTACTACCTTGGAAAGACCACGGCCGAACTCACCGACGGCTACGGCTCCAAAGCCACACTCGTCAAGCGCCATTTGGGCAAGTGTGTGGGTTACTTTGCCAAGGTGGGCGTGGCGCAATTTCAGATTCAGTCGCAAGGATTTGAAAAGGGCGCTCGGCTTTTGGTCATCGGTCCCACGACGGGGGCCGTGGAAGTGACAGCCGAGGATTTCTTGGTGGACGGCAAGGCCGCTTCTAGCGTTCAAAAGGGGCAAAGCTTCACGATGAAGATGCCTGAAAAAGTCAGAGAAAACGATACACTCTACATCATGGAAACGCGCCAAGCAGACTGAAACGAACGGGAGCCCGCAAGGCTCCCGTTGTTAATTGAAATGGACGAAGTCAACTGCGTCTTGTGGCTTGCCAACAGAGGAGTGAGCCGACGGTCAAAACGGCCACACCCGTCCAAAAACTCGGCGTGAGTTTTGCGTCGATCCACAGTACACTGAAGATGCACGAGAGCACAGGCGTAAAGTAAGAGGCGATCGAAAGAACGGCGATTTTGCCGTGCAAGACGCCGTGTGTCCAAAAGACGTAAGCAGCCGACAGGGCAAAGCCCCCGAAGATCACGCTGCCGATACCGCGCACGGTGATCTGCTCGCTCGGCGCTACGCCGCACAGCCACAATGTGCCGTAACTGACGGCCAAGCAGGCAAAGATCAGGGTGCTGATATTTTGGTCGTTGGACCAAAGTTTCGTGACGGTCGAATAAATTGCCCAAGAAAGCGCGCCGAAAAACGCAAGGACATAACTCCAGGGATTGCTCATCCAACGCGCCAAGAAGTCGTCAACCGAAAACTCCCCGCCCGAGAGAATCCAAAAAAGCCCTGCAAGCGACAGGATAATCCCCGGAATGATGCGCCAGTCGCTTTTCACCCCCGTAAACAACACGGCAAAAACGATGGTCATCGCAGGCCACAGGTAGTTGATCATGCCTACTTCGACAGTTTGTTTGCCACCGGTGGACAGATAAATCGAAAAGGCCAAGCAAAGCGAACAGGCCACTGCCGAGCCCAGTCCCGTTATGAGATAGCGTGCCGAGAGTTTTTTAAAGTCGGGTAATCCGACGGTGAGAATTAAAAAGACGGTCGCCAGACTGTAGAGCGCAAATTCGCCCAAGGTCAAACCGAAATCTTCCACTATGCCGCGCACCAGCGGAATAGTCGTGCCCCACAGTACGGGTGCCAAAACTCCCAAGGCGGTGGCTTTTGTCGTCGAAGAAAAGGTGCGCATGGTCTCTGACAAAAAAAGAAATGACGAAAGAGTAGCACGAGCAACGGCCGGTATTTTTGTTTTCGTCAACCAAAGTAAAACAAAACGGCTCGCACTCTTTCGAACGCAAGCCGTTTGTCGGTTCCAAAGCGCCTCGAAAAGAAGCGCTTTATCGGTCTAGCCGAGGGCAGATTACATCATGCCGCCCATGCCGTCCATGCCACCCATCGGGGGCATAGCGGGCTTGTCTTCGGGGATTTCGGCAACCATGCAATCGGACGTGAGCACCAAACCGGCAACGCTGGCGGCGTTTTGCAAAGCCGTGCGGGTCACCTTGGTCGGATCCAAAACGCCCATGGCAACCATGTCGCCGTATTCGCCCGTCTGAGCGTTGTAACCGAAGTTGCCTTCGCCGTTGGCAACGGTGTTGACAACCACGCTCGGTTCGTCACCGCTGTTGGCGACGATCTGGCGCAACGGTTCTTCCATGGCGCGCAAAACGATCTTGATACCGGCGTTTTGTTCGTCGTTGTCGCCCGTCAAGCCCTTGATGGCCTGCTTGGCGCGGATCAAAGCAACGCCGCCGCCGGCAACGATACCTTCTTCCACAGCAGCACGAGTGGCGTGCAGAGCATCTTCCACGCGAGCCTTCTTTTCCTTCATTTCGACTTCGGTAGCGGCACCGACCTTGACGAGGGCAACGCCGCCGGCCAACTTGGCCACACGTTCCTGAAGCTTTTCACGATCGTAGTCGCTCGTGGCGGCATCGATCTGCTGACGGATGTTCATCACACGACCTTCGATGGCCTGAGCGTCGCCGGCGCCGTCGATGATGGTGGTGTTTTCCTTGGTGACTTCAACGCGCTTGGCCTGGCCGAGATTGTCCAACGTGGTCTTTTCAAGCGTCAAACCGAGGTCGGAGCTGATCACGGTGCCGCCGGTCAAAACGGCGATGTCTTCGAGCATGGCCTTGCGGCGATCGCCGAAGCCCGGAGCCTTGACGGCAACAACCTTCAAGATGCCGCGAATGGAGTTCACGACCAAAGTGGCGAGTGCTTCGCCGTCAACGTCTTCGGCAATGATCAACAGGGGGCGGCTGGTCTTTGCAACCTGTTCGAGCACCGGCAACAATTCGCGAATGTTGCTCACCTTCTTGTCGTGCAAGAGGATGAACGGGTTTTCGAGAACGGCAGCCTGACGTTCCGGCGTGTTGATGAAGTACGGAGACAAGTAGCCGCGATCGAACTGCATGCCTTCGACGACTTCGAGTTCGTTATTGAGGCTCTTGCCGTCTTCGATGGTGATCACGCCTTCCTTGCCGACCTTATCCATAGCTTGAGCGAGGATGTCGCCGATTTCCTGATCGGAGTTGGCGGAGATGGCGCCGACCTGAGCAACTTCCTTACTGGTGGTCGTAGGCTTGGAGATGCCCTTCAAAGCTTCGATGGCAGCGCCCACTGCCTTGTCGATACCGCGCTTGAGATCCATCGGATTCATGCCGGCGGCAACATACTTCATACCTTCGTCAACGATAGCCTGAGCCAAAACGGTAGCGGTGGTCGTGCCGTCGCCTGCGTTGTCGTTGGTCTTGGAGGCGACTTCGCGCACCATCTGGGCGCCCATGTTTTCAAACTTGTCCTTAAGGTCGATTTCCTTGGCAACGGAAACGCCGTCCTTGGTCACGAGCGGACCGCCGAAGGAGCGTTCCAACACGACGTTACGACCCTTGGGGCCCAAGGTCACCTTGACAGCGTTAGCCAACACGTTGATGCCGCGCACCATTTTGACGCGAGCGTCATCACCGAAAAGAACTTGCTTAGCAGCCATTTTGAGAATTTCTCCGAAATATTGTTGAATGGATCAAATAAAAACTTGCGAGTCTTGGAATTATTCCAACACGCCCATGATGTCTTCTTCGCGCATCACGAGAAGTTCTTCACCGTCGACCTTGACGGTCTGACCGGCATACTTGCCAAAGAGCACGCGGTCGCCCACCTTGACATCCATGGCGATGAGCTTGCCGGCTTCGTCGCGCTTGCCCGGGCCCACGGCCAACACTTCGCCCTGATCGGGCTTTTCACCGGCCGTATCCGGCAAAACGATACCGCTGGCGGTAGTGCGAACGGCATCAAGACGCTTGACAATCACGCGGTCATGCAACGGACGAATCTGCATTTTTTATTACTCCAAACAGATAAAAACTTTTGGGCTTAAAACGTTTAAGCCGAACATGAAAAAAATTTCCGCACCTTTTGCTTTCGAGCTTTCGGGGAAATACCTCTGAGGTTTGTCCCTGACTCTAAGGTGCCGGCAAATCCCTATATGGGGGCGTATCGATAAATTTCAAGCCCCAAGGGCTTAAACTAACGAAAAAAGTTCATCGTTTTTTTCAAGGTGCATGCGTGAATCGATTGAAAATCATTCAAAATCAATGGCTTATGTCAATATTGCTGAGTCTGGGACTTGCGTTTTCAGGCTCTTTTTCGCATGCGCAGACACTTCCTCCGGACATCCGTGAGGCCATTGCCGCCTCGGGATTACCCCAAGATTCGATTGCCGTTTGGGTGGCGCCCGCGGAAAGCAACACGCCTTTGGTGAGCCTAAACGCCAACAAGCCCATGCAACCTGCAAGTGTTATCAAGGTGGTGACGACGGCGGCGGCTTTGGATATGCTCAAGCCCGACTTTTTCTGGAATACCGACTTTACGGTCAAAGCGGCGCCCGACGCCAAGGGTGTCGTACGCGGCATGACGGTCCGCGGAACGGGCGATCCCCATTTGATGATCGAGCGCGTGTGGTTGATCGGACAAAAGTTACGAAGCTTGGGTGTGCGCACGATTGCGGGCAACATCAAACTCGATCGCACGGCTTTTGAAACCGAAGAGGTCGATCAGGGCGCATTTGACGGTGCTGCCACACGCACCTATAACGTGGGGCCCGACGCATTGATGGTGAACCTGAAAACCGTGTCGGTGACGTTCCAACCGATCAAAGACAACGGCGTCGCCCGCGTGCGCGTGACGCCCGAACTTGACGGTTTGCAGTTTCCCGCAACGGTCAAACTGACGAAAGGCGCCTGCGGCGACTGGAAAAAGAAACTCAAGGTTCAATACGGCAAGAACGGTCGCGTGCGCTTTTTGGGCACGTATCCGACAAGCTGCGGCGAAAAGATGTGGCACATGGCTCAATATGAGGCCAACGACTATTTCACGCGTGTCTTTAAGAAGGTCTTGAAAAATCACAACATCGTTTGGAATGGTAAGACCGTCGACGGCAAAGCGGACAAAGACGATTTCTTACTTTTGCGCGAGTATTCCGAACCCTTGCCCCTGATCGTCAATTGGATCAACAAGTTTTCAAGCAACCCCATGGCGCGCCAGCTCTTTTTGACGCTCTCAAGCAAGCCCTCAAACAATCCCGAAGAGCAGGTGGCGGGCACTTTGGAAAAAAGCCGCGAGACGGTATCGCACTGGTTGTCCGAGACGGTCGGCGCCGATCCCAAGACCGTGTATATCGATAACGGCTCGGGACTTTCGCGCGACACGACGGTGACGGCACAAACGTTGGGGCAGGTGCTTTCCTATATGTATCGCTCTGCCGCCATGCCGGAATTCATGGCCAGTTTGCCGGCGGCGGGCTTTGACGGGACGATGAAAAAGTGGCCGCTGGCAACCGGAAGCGCTCATGTGAAAACCGGTTTTATCAAAAACGTCCGAACGATTGCAGGCTACGCAACCGATCCGGCCGGCAATCGCTTTTCGGTCGTGGTGTTGGTCAATACCAATCCGTTGGACAATGCCAAACAACTCACGCAGGACGTTCTTGTTTGGGCGGCTTCGGGGCAAGCGGCTGCATGGAAGAACGGTCACGGTCAAGACTTTGTCGGACAGACGATCGACTTGAAAGGAGGGCTCGGCAAATGATGATGCAATCGCTATGGGCCTTGGCAGCTTCGGCCTTTTTCTCCATCATGGGCGCTTGTGTCAAGTTCTGTACGACAGGGATGGGCTCTTTTGAGTTGGTGTTTTATCGCTCGATTTTCGGCGTGATTTTTATCGCGTTTTTTGTCTTGAGCAAAGGGCAGACGCTCAAAACCCAACATTTCGGGCATCACATGATCCGTTCTTTCTTGGGCGTGGCTTCCGTTGCCTTGTGGTTTTATGCGCTCTCGAAAATGCAGTTCGGCACCTGCATGACCCTGATCTACACGACGCCTTTGTTCATGGCATTGAACTTTATTATTCTGGCAAAGGCAAGGGGTGATAAGGCGCCCTGGTTGATGACCTTGGCAATTCTGGCCGGATTTGCAGGGATTGTCGCGATGTTAAAGCCCGGCGTGGATAACGATGCCCTGATTCCGGCATTGATTTGCTTGGCGGTGGCCGTGATCGATTTGGTGAGTTATTGGCAGATGAAGCGTATGGGCGACTTGAATGAACCCTCGTGGCGCATTGTTTTCTATTTCTGTGTCTTGGGGATTGTTTTTGCCGCTATCGGAACGATGTTTACCGGCGGATTTCATATGCCCGACACCTTGGGCGTATTCGGACTGTTGGGCATGGGGCTTTGCGCCACGTTAGGCCAAATTTGTACGACCAAGTCTTACGCCTACGGCAACATGCTTCTGTCGAGTTGCTTGGGCTTTTCGGCCATTCCGTTTTCGGCCATCATCGGCGTACTGCTCTTTAACGATACGCTCGATATGGTGTCTTTGATCGGCATGACCTTGATTCTGTCGGCCGGTATGACGGCTGCGGTCACGACCAAGAAAATGGAAGCCGAACAAAAAGCAAAGAAAACGGCGCAACAGTAGCGGCGGTTCGGTTGCTGAATCGGCTTTTCGGCAAGTTTCAGATTGACTGTTGCGGTTGACTATGACAGATTTCGTCAAGAACAGCACGCATGGCATGCGTCTTGTAGCGATGCTTTTTGACGATTACTGTCGGCGTAATTTCAATGTCGGCATCTTCGATCACGGCACGTCTCAGATCCGGAAATGCCTGTTTGGAAAATTCCGAGGCAGGAACGATTGCACAGGCATGAATGCCTTCTTCAACCAATCTAAGAAGCATTTGTACGTTTTCACTGTCAAGAATGACGGTCGGAGAGATTCCGCGGGTTTCAAACTCTTTCATGAGACGCTCGTAAAGACCGCTGCCTGCGCGGCGTCGTGTGACAACAAGGGGAATTGTTCCGAGCTTTTTGATGGATACGGTATCGGTATCCGTGACAGGGAATCGATTGCTGAAAACCGCGCAGAAGCGGGTGGAGGGCAAAGGCATTGCTTCGCACATTTCCGAGTGTAGCGGTAAAACCTGTAAACCGATGTCAAGCGAACCGTTGGCAACGCGTTCTTCAAGCATCGAGCTGTCGACGACAGTGATGCGTAAATGTAGTAGATTGTTTGCATTGGATACTTCGTGTAGAACTCCCAGAAGTTGCGATTGGCACATCGGAGAGACGCCGATATGAATTTCGCCGCTGACGTTATCGCGGCCGATACTTTCAATTTGGCTCTTGAGGTTACCGAGCCCCTCGAGCAAGGCTTTGGATTCTTCGTAGAGAATTCGACCGGCTTCGGTCACTTCCCATTGGCCACGGCCGCGAGCGATGAGCACGGTGCCGAGTTCGTCTTCAAGCTCTTTGAGGCGTTGGCATAGCGGTGACTGCGAAATGTGCAGAATTTTGGCTGCACGGTTGATCTGTCCCTGTTCAACGATGGTGCAGTAATACTTCAGTCTTTTGACATCCATAACAGTATTTTTTTGCTGAACGGTTGAGTCAGTGTCGGCGGGATCGGTCGGAAAATCGGAAACAAGCGGAGGCAAGACAGGGCAGAAATCCCCGCGGAATCACAGGGAAAGCCACGTGATTGAAATTCGACCGTTGGTTATTGCTTCGATTCGCCTTTCTGTTGTCTCGGCGCGATGCCAGAGGTTCAGCATCTTATAAATAGGTTGATCGGGGAAACGTTGAAAAATGACTCGGCAGTTTATGTATCGGATCGTCATTTTCAATCTGGTTTCCGATGTTCAGTCTCTTGTTGACCCAGATTATATTCTTGCTTTTCTTGGCTCGACAAAGGGTATTTAGACCTAATAAACAGGAACTAGATTTTTGAAAAAACTGTAACAAAGGAATGAGAGTTCAGTAGGAAAAAGGGACTATTTTTGGGGAGAAAACGGTCGAAGGATACGGTCTTGCGTATGTAAATCCAAGCAGTCGAGAGAAGTTCAAACAGCCTTTTAATCTATCGATAGGTGTCGATGTGGGCATTGTTCGAGATAATAAGGTGGGTGCCGAGTCTACGTTTGGACGAGACAACCTCTTGTGCCGAGTAGCCCATCGTGAGTATTTCTTCATCGGAAAATCCGTAGGCGATACAGTTGTCGAGAATAAAGTTTTCGTAACCGATGTTTTGAGAACGTTTCAGGGACTCCGTGATCGAATTGATATAACTGCGCCATTGAGAGTTCGTCTTATGGCTTTGCGATGCATTGATGCAACGGACGGTAAGAATTTCATTTGCAATCCGGCAAAAATCTGGCCAAAGAAGATCTCGGGTGTGTTTGATGTCCAAATCTCGGAAGTCTTGGGCAACGACAATTTGTTGTAAACGTTCGGAGACGCTTTCCGAAACATGCTCAACATCGTCGAGTGTACTGACAATAAAAATCGGACGGTCAAAGATAAAGCCCATTTCGAGCAAAAACTCTAGTCTGCCGATAAAGTCATTGCGAATTTGGTCGGTAAGTTGTTCCATAGCGTACTCCGAATAAAACAAAAATTGAGTCAATCAGTTCAATGGTCTCGAAGGCGATTCGCAACGGATGAGAGAATCTATCACGGCGCGCATGGCGCGCGTTTTGTAACGGTGCTTCTTGACAACGAGAGCGGGCGTGACAGCTAAATCGTTTTCATTGATTTTGGCTACGCATAACTTCGGGTAAGCCGATTGAGAGAATTCCGAGGCAGGCACCAGAGCTGCCGCTTTTGTGCCGAGTTCGACAAGACGGATAAGTGTCTGCACATTGTCGCTGTCGATGACGATATGCGGCGTGACGCCGATGTTGCTGAAGGCTTCGGTGATTTTTTCAAAATAACCGGTGCCGCTGTTGCGTCGCGGAATCATCAGAGAAAAAGCTGCAAGCTCTTTGAGTGTGACGGTCTTATGATCGGCAAGCGGATGATCGGGGGAAAAAACCAGGCAGAAGCTACTTGTTTTAAGCGGGGTAACCTCGCAGACGTTAAGAAGCACGGGCAGGATCTGCAAGCCGATATCAATAGTGCCGTCGCTGACGGATTCCTCGACTTCGCTACTGTCAAGTACGCTGATGCGAAAACGCAGTTGAGGGTAGGTATTGGAAATGTTTTGCAATGTTGACAAAAGCCGAGTTTGACACATTGGCGAGACGCCGATGTGGATGACTCCGCTTATGCCGGCACTGCCGACATTTTCGACGTGGCTGCGGATGTTTTCGAGACCGTCAAGAAGCTGTCGAGCTTCGCCGTAGAGCAGTTTTCCGGCTTCGGTTACTTCCCACTGGCCGCGACCGCGGGAAATGAGGACGGTGCCGAGTTCGTCTTCGAGCTCTTTGAGACGCTGACAAAGAGGAGACTGCGAGATATGAAGAACTTTGGCGGCACGGTTGATCTGACCTTGTTCAACGATCGTGCAAAAGTATTTCAGTCGTTTGACGTCCATGGCGTTACTTCAGAGTTCGTGAATACGTTGCTGGCACTTTTCGATGAGCTGTTGCGTCATTTGGAAAATCAGTTTGATTTCGTCGCCGGCAATATGGTCAAGATGCACGCCGCAGATGACGGCTGTGCGGTTTCCGAAACGGCGTACGAGTTCGCGTGCGGCGTAGCGTGCGAGCTCGTCGTCACGATGTCGGAAGGCGGTCACCGAGGAGGTGCACGCCGTTTGCACGCCGTCGGCGTCTTTGTAAGGCTCTGCAAGCGCTATGGCACCGATGTGCGGTTCGCTACCGCCTCCGATCAACGCGCAGAGGTCGTTGCCGCAACGAAGCAATAACAATTTGAGAGCGATTCGGCCGGAAGTCATTTCTTCAACAATCATCGCTAACCTCCCTTCCAACGCCTGAAACCCTTGGGTTCGATGTTGAAGATATTCAAAACCTTGCAAGCGATGTGGTGCTCCATGTCGCTGATTTGGCCGGGCCCGCTGTAGTAGGTCAGCACTGGTGGCATGATGACGGCGCCGATTTCAGCGGCTGCTGTCATATTGCGAAGATGTCCGAGATGAAGCGGTGTTTCACGTGTCAGAAGCACCAGCCGACGACGTTCCTTGAGTGTGACATCGGCGGCACGCATCAACAGATTTTCGGAGAAACTGTGCGCAATACCTGCCAACGTTTTCATGCTGCAGGGTGCCACTACCATGCCCTCGGTGCGGAACGTGCCGCTTGCGACGGCTGCACCGATATCGCTGATGTTGTAGACCTCGTCGGCCAAAGCGGCGAGTTCCTGATAGGTCATCGACGTCTCGCACTCCAGTACGCGTCTGGCGCCTTCGGTGCAGACGAGATGACTCTCCCAATCGTTTTCCTGTTTGAGAAGTTTCAAAATGGCAATCGCAAGCTGTATGCCACTGGCTCCGCTGATGCCGATAACAAGTCGCTTCTTCATTTTTTTACCTCCGAGCTGTGTTCGGAGCATCGCGGTGGCGGAAATTTCGTTTCCGATGCAATGCTCCGTCGGAAAACCGATCAGTTGTGCGAAGCCTCAAGCCACGGAGTCGGATCAACGTCGAGGAAATGAGAGCGGCGGAAGCGGGTCTTCTGATCGAAGGGCGCAGTGCAGTCGAAGATTGTTTTGCAGGTTGCTCCCTTGGTTCGGATGGACGGCGAAATAGACGGATCCTGCGAGGGATCGAGCGGATGACAGCGAACGCCGGGGATGATGATCGTGTCGACATCTGCTTGATATCGCGTGGTCATTGCCCAGAGCACTTCATCCATGTCAAACGGATCCACATCCTCATCGACGATGAAGACGGTTTTGAGTTCCGGATAGGCGGCAAATGCAGTCAGAGCAGCCTGGCGGTGCCGGCCTTCATCGGAAGGATCGGTCTTTTTGTATTGCAAAACGGCAACGTACTTGCCGCCGCCGCAACGGGCTGCATGAACGTTCAAAAGCTTGCCGGGCATTGCCTTGTCGCAAAGACGTTGGATACTGGCTTCTGTAGGAAGACCTGCCAAGACAACATGTTCTTCGCTCGGACCGATGCAGGTTTGCATGATCGGATTGACTCGGTGCGTGACGGCTTTGACCTTAATGATCGGCAGTTCTGCGGCCGCAGGCCCCGTGTAACCGGGAAATTCCGGCATGGCACGTCCCGTGTTGGAATTGACATCTTCGCGCATGCGCTTGCCTGGAAGAATTTCGCCTTCGATAACGACTTCGGCGTTGGCAATACCTAAAGCATCGACGGTCAAAGCCTTCACCATCTCGACGGGTTCGCCGCGAAGACCGCCAGCAACGCCGAGTTCGTTGAGTCCGATCGGTGTCGTGGGCGGTTCGAAACAGGCTGTGATATAGATGGCCGGATCAAGACCGATGCTCACCGTGATGGGCATGGGTTTGTCGGCGGCTTCATACTTCTTGCGGAATTCATCGAGATGGCGCCCCTTGACAAAGTAAATGGAGATCTCGTCTTTGTTCTGAACGCACATACGGTGAATCGTGACATCTTCGGCCTGCGTTTCCAAATCTTTACCGTAAACGAGACCGAGAGTGATGTAAGGACCTGCATCCTCGGGAGTATTGGTCGGTGCAGGAAGAATTTTTCGAAGATCGAAGTCGGGATCGTCTGCGCGGTGGACGACCTCACGACATTTGGCTTCGGAAGCAGGGACGACGATCGGAGCGATTTGGTTGGAAAGAGCACGGTCGATGTGGCGACTCAGTTCGCTGGGCTTGGTGCCCAGAATGGCGGCGGCACGCCGACGATCGGCGAAAAGACCGATCAAGACGCGCCAGTCGGGATATCCCTCGACATGGTTGAAGATCAGAGCCGGGCCGAGTTTTGTGGGACGCATGACGGTGCCGCCCGCACCGATATGACGGTAGACGCCTGACAGTTCGTCTGCGGGACGAACCGGATAGTCTGTTTCAAGGTAATGGCCGGGCATCGAACGGATGAGTTCAAGTGCCGAACGAAGGTCATATTCTTTTTTTTCGGACATATATTTTTTCTCCCTGGAACGGAAAAATGGATGATTGAGACTGATTATTCAAATAAATGAGGATTTATTCGTTAACGAGTGATTTTTTAATTCGGAATTTCGAAAAATGAATTTCCAGCTCATTTCTGGACTGCTGAATGTTTTTTAATAGATGAGCGATCGAAGTTGCAGGAGTGATATTAGTTAATCTGTTGCAGATTAAAAAAGACTATTTTCAGTGGAAAGAAAGACCAGAAAAAACTTCTCTTGAATCGATCGAAATTGCCTGATAGAAAAGGTATGGTGGGCTTTGATGACAGCTCCTATTCTAAGAAAAATCTTGTGTCAACATACCGCGGGATGTGTTTTATTGTGTTTGTTTAACGCTGTTTTCAGAGAGGTGAAGCAG
>ERZ1035006.149-NODE-149-length-58102-cov-13.861543_pt1 | contig 58102 bp, 45 predicted proteins | sample MGYA00520694_ERZ1035006 | MGnify/ENA primary metagenome ERZ1035006 (study PRJEB33766, sample SAMN09781746) | gut metagenome | biome: gut microbiome | host: Homo sapiens | place: Madagascar | study: EMG produced TPA metagenomics assembly of the PRJNA485056 data...
TGTATTAACAAAACTTTTACCGGCATTGTTTATTTTATATTGCAATATCGTGAAATTGTTTTCTTGGTCATAATAATAAATTTCATTATCATATTCTACCTTTTCCAAAGACCGTAAATAGCTATCAATAAAAACATTAACTTCGTCAGGTTGTTTCAGTGTTTTTAATTTTGTGGTGTATGCATCCATTCCGCCTGTTTCTCTATAATAAGAATATTTAGGAATTGGAATGGCAATACCGTTAATAAAATCAGAAGTATATTTTGTTTTGAAGAAGGTTTTGTTAAAAGACAGTATTGCCGTTGTTAGGAAAGCACATAAAATAATTGCAATTATGATTAGTAAAAGAAACATCTTTTGTTTTTCTTTTCGTTTAATATATTTGTTATAGCTAATCATAGTTTCTGCCGATAAATGTTCTGCGTCGGTTTCTTTTATTTTTTCTCCTTTTAGCAATTCATTTACGGATATATTAAATTCTTTGCAAAGCGGTTCAAACAGTGAAACATCCGGAAGGCCTCGACCGTTTTCCCATTTAGAAACGGCTCTGTCGGTTACGCCTAATTTGTTGGCTAATTCTATTTGTGTCATATTGCTTTCTTTGCGAAGCTCAGCGATAAATTTTCCTATTTTTTCTTGGTTCATAAACCACAACTCCTTTCGCAAGAATCATAGCATAAAAATACAACAAATGCACCAAACGAACCGTAGAGTCAGATAAAACTTATGTTGTTTGTCAAAGCTGGATTTAATTATACCAAATAAATATAAATTTTTCCATAAGCCGCTTATTTATTGACGGAGCAGGTGGATTTTTCTTATAATTAAAAATATTTTTGACGGCAAAAATCCGTAAAATAAACAAAACGGAATGTGAAATTTGAATTTCACATTCCGTTTTTTGCGTTCATTGATTATTTCATTTCATAGCTCTTGCAGAAATGAGGGTTTTGCACCTTTTCATTTGTGCATGAGCAGTCGTGAGTTACCTCAATGACGGTCTTGTTACAGCCGCAGCCGTCGGTGTTGTATACACACTCGCATACGTCGCACTTAACGCCTGTATTTTCCATAATGTCACCTCCTATAGATGATATTATAGCTTGTGCAGGTTTTGCCGTTTTATTCGTGCATTTTCAAATCAAAATTTTTACAATTTCAAAGGGTGCCGAGCAAGCTGCCCGACACCCTCGTTTTTACCAGATAACCGACAAGGTCCAAATGTCAGTTATCTTGCCTGTGAAATTACATCCTCGCTGCTGACGGAAGCAGTCATAATCAAGGATATATCTGCGATTGTGATTTCGCCGTCTGCGTTGACGTCTGCCGCTACTGCGGAGGCGTCGCCGAGCGTTGAGTGATTGTTTATGCTCTTGTCTATCGCAAATGCGTCGAATGCGTCAATCGCACCGTCTCCGTTAATATCTCCGAAGTAAACGTATGAGTAGGTTTCATAAACCTTTTTCTCTTTATCCTTCAGGAGAATTGAAGCACCCGTTGACAATACGCCGTTAGCGTTAGCGGTAACCTCAACCAAGCCGAGCTCTGCGGTCAGGCAGTCGGCAAGTGCCGTGCCGGTTTTCAGCGTGTCAACTCCGTAAACGAATCCTGCGAAGTTTTCCGTACCCAATGCCTTGTCGATTTTAGCACCTAATTGAGTGCCCGTAGCCGTCAACTTGAGCACAGGCGGAATATACTGCGTTTTCGGGAATTTGTAAGCGCCCTTTGCTTCGGTTGTGCTGAGGGGTGTTGCGACGTCGCTTAATTTGAGAGTGAACGCCGTGTTGTCTATTCGTCCGTCCTCTGCTTCGGCGGAGAGCATTACATAAGCGCTGTAATCTTTACCGCCCAAGAATTTTCCGTCGTCGGCAAGACCGTCGCCTGCGGTACAGGTTTCGCCCTCGTCCCATTTTCCGTTTCCGTTCTTGTCAATGAACCAAACAAGACCCGAAGCGTACATTTTATCCGTGGTAACGCCCTTTGAGTCCATTCCGATTACGCTAAGGTCATCTGTCGTCGCAGGGGTTTCGTCTGTTGTGGGGGCCGTAAGTCCCGATACCGTACCGTTTACGAATGCAGGTCTCGGGTCGGCTGTTACGTAGTAGGTTGCCGTTATGTCAGACGCATCGTAATATCCGGTGCTCTTGCCGTTCTCGTCTATAAGCTGTACCTCTCTGCCGTTGATTATCAGCTTAACATCAGGGGCGAAGTAGTAGGTCTTGCCGTCCTGTCCCGTTTTGCCTGCCAAAAGCCTGAGAGAGTGAGCGTAGGTCGCCGCTTCGTAACGTGTGTTTTCAAGGTTTGTGCGGCTGATTTTCGGATAGCCGTCTGCACCTGTTTCGTAAAGAATGTTCGAAAATTCAAGACCGTAGTTATTGTTTGAAGCCTCCCCCTCTGCGAGCGGCGTAAAGGGAGTACCGCCGCCCACAAGCGGAGTTTTGAGCTTATAGTTTATACTGCGATTGAGACGGATTAAATCATGACCGTCTGCCGTTTTTTCGCCCATCATTGTAATTATGCGAGCGTTATTCATATTGATAGGATGGTAGGCTGTGCCTATCTTTTGAAGCTCGTCGTCGCTTTCGGGGATTTCTCCGCCGTAACGAAGGTCGCCCTCCTTCGGCTCGTCAGTTTCAACAGCAACCGTGTCGATATACACAGCCGACGGATCACGCAAGCAGGGGAGATCCTCTGTGATTGAAATACCGCAGTTGTGAGCCTGATATGCTTCTTCTGCATCACGCTCGGGTACATAGTAATGTCCGTTGTAGTTCAAAGCGAAATAGCCTTGATTTGCGGCGGTGTTCATATCGGTTGAGTCTACTCGGGTAATTTTAAGCTTCATATCGTTAGTGATATAGTAATCACCGAATTCCGCAGCGTCTTTGAGCTGGAACTGATAGCCTTTTTTCGGAGTCAGCTCATAGTAAATGCGATAGTTATCGTTGTATGCAACCTTATCATCATAAACGCTGCCGACAGAGTTGTTGCTTCCGTCTCTTGTACCCTTTGAAACGAGCTTACTTGTCAAATAGGTTGAGCCGTCAAGCCATTCGCCGTTGGCACAGCGTACCTTTGTAATGTTCAGCTGAACGTCCTTGTAGGTTTTACCGAGCTGCTTATACCAATCGGGGCCGCTGAATTGTACCTCTGCTATGGGAACAACTACCTTTAGATAACGGGTGTAGCTTACTTCCTCAGTACCGATTTTACCCTTGTGGGTCATTGTTATTGTAACGGTACCGGGGCGTTTTGCGGTAACAATGCCGCCTGAGTCAACGGTTGCAATGTTCGTGTTGCTTGATGACCAGGTGGTAGTAACATTTTTGTTCGGAAGATTTGCATCTGTCGGTGTGTAAATCTTGTTGAGCCTCATCTTGTTGGTTGAGGTGTCCATAACAACCTTTGGCGCATCGTCAACCGTGGTGCCCTTGCCGTTGGTAGCATTTTTACCGTCAGCCGTAATATCCATACCTGTTATACGCTTCTCTACGGTTATAGTGAAGGGCGTACCCTTGACGGAGTAGCTTGTATCCTCAACCTCTGCATAGGGAACAAAGGTGTATTTGCCCGTAGGGATCTTATCCCCCTGAAGCAGGAAGATTGACCACGTGTTTAGCTTTTGAACGGATGCGTCTTTATTTGCTGTAAATTTTGTCGCAGGGAAGGATATGCGAATTCCGCCGTCGGGAAGAATCTGCGCAGATGAGTGATTTCTGAATTTCTCATAAGCCTCTGCCGGAACGTTACCCTCATATATGATAAGAGATGCGTGCCAGCGCTTGCCCCAATCGGCACCGTCGAAGTTCGGCATAATTGATACGGTAGCGGAGTTTGCTTTTGTGTTTTCCATTTCCGTTCTGTCAACCGTTGCCGTGATTTTATGCGTTGCGCCGTAGTCCTTGCCGACAAGGGTGAATGCCTGCGGAGAATACCACCACTGACCGTTGTAATAAATCTTTGCACGGTAAGCGCCCGAGCGACTGTCTGTAAGTTTAAGCTCGCCTGTGGACATTTTGCTGACACCGCCTATACCGCTGTCGGCATTAACCCACTTGCCCTGTGTGCTGTTCCACATTTCCCACGATATATTCGAGCCTGTAAGACCTGCCGTTGCAAGCTCTTCGGAGCTGACAGCTCTTAATCGGACTTCGGGGTAATTTGTTGCGTTGCTCGGGAGTGAGAAAGTGTCGCCGGAACGGGTTGTATATGCCCATTGTGTAATGCCTGTTATGGTTACTTTTGCGCCTATCTTGATTCGAGGCATAACGAATATGTTTTGTCGGGCAGTAAATTCCTGCTTGAAGCCGAAAGCGTCATTACCTTGCAAGCGAGCGACAATAGTTTGCTTACCTGTCGGCAAATTACCGAAGGAAACTGTATCAAAGGTTGAGGAATATCTACACTCTTCCATTAAAACATTGCCTGCCGAGCTGTTGGGCAATTCATATCCGTATGTGATTGACCGATTGAGCAGGTACGGCAATATGCCGTTTGTCTCGGACGGTGTAACATTAACGCTGAAGGTGGTGCCCGATCTGTCCTGCTGTGCGGATATGCCGAAGTCAAGACCTGACAGGTCGGGAGCTGCGCCGAAGTTCATTTCGGCAGTTCGGGTTATCGCCATCTGCTTTGTGTAGCCACGCCAAATTTCGTATATTGTCAGGCGGAGCACATACAATTCGCCGTTTTTAAGCTTTAAGTCGTCCGTGCCGTTGACAGCCTTGAATTTACGCATATCAATCGACTTTTCCAAGCCTGCATAGCTTGAGGCTTGAGAGGACTGATGGTTACTTACCGCTGTTTTGCCGTTTTTGTCAAAAATCTGCCATTCGGAAAGTATCGTATAGTCCGTATTGTTATTGTAATCCCGGAACAGTTCGTTTTCATAGCCGCTGTAATGCGGTGTGAAGCCGTCCTTGATGCTTACACGTCTTTCCTCGGCTGTAACGAGGTTGGTAGTGTCGGTTGAAAACGTTGACCAACCGGGGTCCTGCAGCTGCAATCCGACATTTGCAGGTGTATCTGCCGGCGTAACGGTTGCGTACTGATGAACTCTGCGTCCGGTAACATCCGTTTTACGAGGGTCTGATTGTGTGATTTTTACGTTGCCTACAACATAATCGTTTACAGTGTTGGTGATTGCTCGACCGTATTCGCCGTATCTATATCTTTGTGGGGCGGTGTCAGTGAATTTTGCATAACGGTCAACCTTTTTTGTGTCGATTTCCACACTGCGAATAGAAACGTTTTTGGCTCTGAGACATGATATACCGTGTGCACCGCCCGAACCCTGTATATATGCGTCATTGATAATAAGGGTTGAATTATCGTCGGCGTAAATGGCAGCGTAATCATTTCCTCTGCCGTAGAATTCGCCGCCGTTGATTATGGCTGTACCGCTTCCGTTAATCTTGACTGCATATCCGACAATTTGGTGGCGGATATTTCCTGTGTATTCGTCAACGTCCGAATACCATTTGCCGTAAATCTGTTTTGAACGGCCTGCCTCAAGCTGTCCGCCGTTGACCACAAGCTTTCCGCCTTTATTAACAGTTATGAGAGTTCGCTGGATTTCGGCATCCTTGCTGGTAAGCTTGCCCTCATAATGAATGTAGCCGCCCTTGCCTGCGGAGTCATAAATATAAAGCTCCGCACCCTCTTCTATGGTTATGAAAGGGTTGTACCAAGAGTAATCGCGTTTGTCAACACCGTAAACCAACGAGTGACCGTTCAGGTCGAGGTGCTTAACGCCTTTAACGGTTATGTTCAATTTGTAATCGTCGTCGCCGACATATTTCAAGTTACTTGTGAGCTTCAAATATTGGGTGTCGGATTGCCTTAAAAATGTTTGTAAAACACCGAGTCCGAAATAGTTTCCGTCCTTGTTGCTTACTGACGTCCAATTCGGAGACGGGTTATAGCTTGCCGCTTGTGTCGGTATAATCGAAAGCGGAAGCATTCCGATAAGCATAATAAGCGTCAGCAACACGCTAATTATTTTTTGCTTGCCCTTTTAGGTTTCATCTCGATTCCTCCCTTTAGTGTGAAATGAACTGTATTTTTGTAAACCTTTTACATGGCGTACACTTGATCCATTAAGTATTCCGCCGTCATAGAGCCGTAGAAAAACTGGTCGATTATGCCGTTTTTCTTTGCGTCTCTGATTGCCTTTGCCGTCTGCTTCTCGGTGTTCGAGTCAACGATAAGAGCAATCTTACATTCGGGACACTCCGAGAGCACCGTTTCCCGAAGCTTCAGCCGTTCGCTTAATCGCCACGGAGGGTAGCCCGTAACTTCCATTATCAGTACCTCGGGCTTATACAGCCTGCAAAGCTCTGCCGTATCATCGGGGGTTTCGGCACTTACGACCTCAATGTCGTATTCCGAATTTTCAAAGGCGGTCGCAACCGCATCGGCAAACAGGAAGTTCTGCATATCTACTATAATTTTCTGCATCGCACTACCCTCCCTTCGATGGCAAATAAGTATATTCCTGCAACTTTATTGTATCAAATAAAAAAGGCTCTGTCTGTCCTCAAAAGTGAGGACAAATGAGCCTGTAATTGTAAACAAATTGTGAACACGCAGTCTTGACTGCCGTTTTTTTATATTTCCTGTGAGGGGTCAAGCTGATTTCTCGGCACGATAAGCCTTTTGCTGACGGCGGCAATAACCAAGCGGTTGCGGCTTTCATAGCCCGTTTTCGTAAGCATACGGTTTATATAGGTGCGTACCGACGACTCCGCAATATTCAGCTTTTCGGCAATTTCCGCATTGCTGTTGCCCTCGCACAGTAAACGCAGGGTTTCAAGCTCCTGATCGGATAAATCGCACGAAAGCGCACGTCCGAGCTGAACGTGGGGCGTACTGTCGGGCCAATATGCCTTGCCTGCAAGCGTTCCCTCGATAACGCTTACCAAATCCTCCGAGGGTGCGTCCTTGTACCAAAAGCTGTCTGCGCCGATTTGCTTCGCCCTGTCAAGAAATCGCCCCTCAAGCATAGAGGTAACCATAACGACCTTTATGCTCGGATGCCTTTTCTTAATTTTCTCTGCGGCGGCAAGACCGTCCGAGTCTCGCTCCGTGCAAATATCCATAAGCACAAGCGCAATATCGCCCTCGTCGCATTTTTGGGGTGCTGTTTCGGCGCAGGTCAACGCACACGCAACCTCGCAATCGGCACATTTTTCAACGCAGGAAATAAGATAGCTCCTTGCAAGCGCCTGATCCTCGACTATCAATACCTTTTTCATAAATACCCCCTATGATATTTACAGCTTCGGCACGCCTATACGCAGTACAAAGTCGGGTAAGCTCTGCACACGCATATATCCGCCCGTTTTTTCGACCTTGCGGCGCAGGTTTGTAAGTCCTCCGCCCTCGACAATCTCCTTTTCGGGAGATATGCCGTCATTTCTGATTGAAATAATATAATAGTTTTCGCTTTGCGTTACGGTTATATGAAGCTCCGTCGCTTTCGCATACTGCACGGCATTGTTCAACGTTACGACTATTGCGGAATACAAAATATCCGAATATTCGTCGGGCAATTTCACGCCGTCGGCTCTCAATTTAATGCCGCTTTTTTCAGCCTGCGATAAAAGTCGCTCCTTTGCGGTCATTTTACCCATATTGCGAAAGGCGATACTGTGCTCCCACTCGCTTATAATCTGCTCACGGGATACGTTTTTGAGATTTCCGCCGACATACTGCTTTGTAACGGTAAGGCAAGCGGCAAGGCTGTCATGCAAGGCTGATTTTGCCGAAAGACGTTCCTTTTCACGTGCAACCGCCTGCGCATTTTCGGACAACTCGGCGAGCTCCATTGCATCTTTTCGCAGCTGCTTGTTTTCCTGCTCCTGCATGAGCAACGCATTGTGAAGCTCCGTAACGTCCGCCGCCATAAGACGGATATATGAGCTTCCCTTGCCGTCGCTTACAACGCTTTTTTCAAACTGCCACACCGTTTTGTCGGGGAAAATATAGGTGCTTTCCGTGCGTTTGGTCGGCGTAACGCCCGTCGGCGGCGAATTCAAAGCCATTTCCATTTCGCCGAGATATTGCAAATCGCTTCCGAGCAAATATCGGCTCAGGCGGTACATCTGCAAATTGCACAAAACGGGAATACCCTTTGTATTGAAAAAGCAAACGGCAAGCGGCAGCCCGTCAAAGCCCTCTTTTACTGCATTTCGGCGCAGCAGCTTTATTTTAGGCATCACCCTCACCTCCGTAACGTACTGTTATAAGCCACGAGCCGTCCTCAAAAATAACAGAGCAACGCTCGGAGACAAATTCGGAAAAATCGGTATCACATTCAACCGACAATCGCATTTCGCCGTCAAAAACGGTAATTACAATCGACTGCAAGCCGTCAAGAGCCTTTTCAATGACGTTTTCCAAAAATTCATAGAAGAAAATTGCGGCGTCGCAACTCATAGGCTTTGTCATCTGATATATAGCCGCCGCCTGTGCGCCGTAGAAGCTCAAAGCTCGCACGGTTTCATCAAATGTGAGGCGTATTTCCTGCTTCGGAAGCAGTTCATACTCTGCACCGAGGAAATTCAGGTTTGCAAATCGCTTGATATATGAGCCGATAACGGTAATTTCTTTGAAAAGCCGTGTCGCCTCTGCCTCGTCTGCGGTTTTACAGCTTTCAAGCATAGCACTCAAGGAGTCGCTCTGCTTTTTCGCCTTTATTTCAAGCGTGTCGTATATTCGGTTTTTCTCACGAAGCTCGTGCAGTTCTTTTTTTACACGGTACGCCTCTTCGAGAGCCTTTTTGTTTTCCTCAAGCTCCTTTCGTGTAACGTCAAGCCTTTTTTGCAACGCCATAAGCCTGCCGACGTCCGTTTGCCAAACAACATATCCGCCGCTTATTTTTGCGGAGGAGACACGCATATTTCCGTGATATATAACGGGCTTTTCGAGGATGGGAAACTCTGCGATATTTTCTGCGCTGTCGGAGCGTAAAATGATATTGCCGTCGCTGTCTGCTATGTAGCTGCCTATTCCCGAAATGCGGAACAGCTCATCATAGTTGTCGTTCGACTGTATCATTCTGCATTGAATACAGCTTTCGTAAATCGCCGCATACAAAAGGCAAAAGGTTACGTTCATATCTCCGAGCCAACGGCGTATAAAGCCAAAGCCCAACAGGTATAAAAGACCGTACAGAACAATAGCACAGCCGAGCAAAAACGGAGTCAGCCGCCTTTTGTCGCCGTAGGGAATACGGCTTTTCTTGAACAGACAGGCTAATGTAAAGGTCATACAGCCGACTATCCACACAAGGCAGGCATAGTAAATCGGTTGGTGCGTAAAGCCGTTGCTCGGATTACTCGGAGCACCGCTAAAGGCAAACACAAATTGGTGCAGGTCGTTTGTAATGACAAACAAGAAAAGCACCGACGGGATAATCGCAAGCATACCCGTTCTTTTCGTAAGACGGTAGTTTTCGGATTTTCCCAACGTCATGGCGATAAACACTCCGAACAGCGGAATAAAAAGCATGGGAAGATAATAAAGATACCATAAATATCTTGATGCGGTGGGATCGCTGACAAGCTCATATTTCACGGTGCGTAAGGAAAGCCAAATAATAATAAGCGCAGAAATCATACGCAGATAATGAAGCACCTGCTTTTGAATTATGCGCCTGTCAAGAGAAAAGCCCCATGCGGAAAACAGCAGCAAATAAAGCCCTGCACGGATGAAATTGTATGCTTTGCCGCCGATATCGAGCAGTGTAAGTGTACGGCAGGCGTAAGCCGCCGCAATAATCGCAAAAACGAATATCGCACAAAGTATTTGCTTCCTGCTTCGCTTCACGGGGTAACGCCTCGCTTCCTCATAACGCTTTTTGCTCGAAAATTCAATATAGAACAAAATAAAATGAAATATCCTATATTTTAGTCTATCATAAAGCACGCCTTTGCGCAACTTTTTTGTTTGAGCTTGCCTTGATAAAATTATGTCGTTCTGCGTGCAAAATCTCAAAAAATTGCTTGATTTTTTACTTCTTATATGATATTGTTGGTATATATACCAATATAATTATTAAGAGGTGCTATAATTGAGAAGAAACAGCAGTGAGACAAAGAGAAAAATCCTGACCGCATGCGTCCGTCTTTTTTTGGAGCAGGGGTATAAGAATACCTCGGTCAGCCAAATCGTTGACGAAGCAGGCGTCGCAAGGGGAAGCTATCTGAATTTGTTCCCGACTAAGGACAAAATTTTGCTTGATTTAGTCGAAACAATGTTCAGCGGTCAGTTCAGCGTGGCAAGGAGCATTGCGGATCAAAATTTGCCGCCCGTTTTTGCTTATGCGGTGGAAACCTCTCTCCAGCTTACTCTCACGGAGCTGAATGAAAATCTGAGAGAAATATATATTGAAGCTTATTCGGTCCCCGACACGGCGGAATACATTTATCTGCACACTACGGCGGAATTAAAGCAGATATTCGGCGCAAATTTCCCCGATTACAGCGACAGCGATTTTTATGAAATGGAAATAGGCACGGCAGGACTTATGCGTAACTATATGGCTCGCAAATGTGATATTCATTTCCCGTTGGAGCGCAAGCTCAGCAGGTTTTTAACGGCGGCAATGCGTGTGTATCTTGTGCCGAAGGATGAGCAGGAAAGGGTGCTCGCTTTTATCGGCTCGATTGATATTCGGGAGCTTGCCGTTACGGTTATGCATAAGCTGTTTGCCATGCTTGAAATGAAATATGATTTTAAGCTGTCTACGGACGGCGAAACGGAGAAAATAAGATGAAAACAGGAAAAAAACTGCTCACAGGTATGCTTTTGGTGCTTTTCATCGTTTTTGTCGCAGGATGCGGCAAAGCGGAAAAAACCGGTGTCATGTTGCCGGAGGTGCGCAATAACGGCACGGTGATCCAATGGAGATACCCTGCTGAAGAAGAATGGCGCGACCTTGTGGCGCTTTCCGAGCTGCGTGGCGCTGCCGGAGAAAATGGTAAGAACGGTACCGACGGAAAGGACGGCATTGACGGAAAAAACGGTATTGACGGCAAGGACGGCGTTGACGGTAAAGACGGTGTTGACGGTAAAAACGGTGCCGACGGTAAGGACGGTATAAACGGCACCGACGGAAAGAACGGTATTGACGGCAAAGACGGCATTAACGGGGTTAACGGAAAAAGCATAGAGGTACAAAGAACAACAGAATACATACAGTGGCGTTACGAGGGCGACGAGTGGCAAAATCTTGTTGCGATAGCCGATATCACAGGCCCTACTGGGCAGAAAGGCGCAGACGGCACTGACGGAAAAACTCCGGAATTTCGCGTAAGCGAAAACATCCTGCAATGGCGTTATGTCGACGATGAAATATGGCTGAACCTCTACGACCTTACCGCATTAAAAGGTGCGGATGGCAGAGACGGCAGAGACGGCAAAGACGGCAAAGACGGCAAAGACGGTAAAGACGGTATAAACGGGCAAGACGGCAGGGACGGTGCGGACGGACAAAACGGCTCTGACGGCAAAGACGGTAAAACACCTTTTATCGACGAAAACGGCAACTGGTGGATCGGAGAAATCGACACCGGCATCAAGGCGGCGGGTACCGACGGAAAAGACGGTATAAACGGAATTGACGGTACAAACGGTAAGGAAATTGAAATCCAAAAGACCGATTTGTATATTCAATGGCGTTACAAGGGCGGCGAGTGGCAAAACCTTGTGGCTCTCGCAGATATTTTAGGTCCCTCCGGACAAAACGGCACAAACGGCGAAGACGGAAAAACTCCCGAATTTCGGGTAAATGGCAATCAGCTGCAATGGCGATACGCAGGCGATACCATTTGGCTGAATCTATATGATCTGTCCGTGTTAAAAGGTGCAGACGGCAAAGACGGATCATGCGCCGGATATTTTGCAGCAAACGGCAGTGTGTACAGCGCGGGAAAATCGCTTCCGTTCACGGTGAAAAAGAAAAGCGGAGATTTGATCTCCTATAACGCATCAAGCAATAAGATCACCCTTTCAAAAGGGCATACATATAGCCTTGTGTTCAGCGGAACGATTGCAGTGAGCGCCAAGAGCGATGGCAAAGCATGCGGGGCAGCGCTCTTCGACGGATATAACTCTGAAATGGCGTTGGAGACGCAAACCTATGTGACTGCGCCGAAGGCCGACCAAACAGAAAAGCTGACCATGGCGTATAACACCATATACACAGCAGAAGAGGATATTACTCTGACATTTCAATACACAACCATGCTGCTCCAAGATACGAATTTTAAGGACGCCCGGTACAACATAACCATTATTGCTCTTGACTGAGCCGACATACACGAAAACGGAGGTAATGCAAAATGAAGAAACGACTACTAAGCATCCTGCTCGTCTTTTGTATGATGATGAGCTTTGTACCGATGATGGCAAACGCAATTGAGATTTACATTGACTTGACCATTGTCGGTCAGGCAAACTTAACGCTCGAGGTTGTGTCGGGCGACAGTATTGACAATATCAAGGAGAAAATTCAGGAAAAAACGGGCTTTTCTCCCGATGCGCAAAGACTGTTTTTGGGCGAAAAAGAGCTTGAGAACGGGCACACGCTGGCAGATTACAATATTCGGAAGGAAAGCACGCTGCGCTTGCGTCTGCAAAGGACGGTACAGCTTGGCGCAGACGCACTGAATAAAAATGTAAACACAGCGACCGCACCGACCGTGTATTTCGGGCAAAACCAAGAAAATAGGCCTGCCGCATGGCGTGTGATCGGCTATGACGGAAGCGGTGTTGCCGGCACAGCCGGGAATATGACCCTGCTTGCGGCGGGCAATATGGGAGTTGTGCGATTTGACGATGACGGAGTAAACAACGAATACGCACCGAGTGATTTGAAAACCGCAATAGACGCGCTTGCCGGAAAGCTGACGACAGAAGAAAATGCTGCTGTAAAGAAACGGACGCTTACAAGCGGAAGTTATAACGGAGAAAATACCGACTGTGTAGCAGGAGCTCAGGTGGATAACGCTGTATTCTGGCCGCTTTCCACAGCGGAAGCGTTTGCGGTAAATCAGGATCTGCGAATTGCGGATCCCGAGCATCCGAGTTGGGCGTCAAGCTATTGGTGGTTGCGCTCCCCCGGCGACTCTGATTACGCTGCCGCCGCCGTGAGAGGTAATGGTAATGTCTCCTACGATGGGGAAGATGTCATCATCATGTTGTCTGGCGTTCGTCCCGCTTTTAGCTTAAAATCAAGCTCCGTACTCTTTACCTCCGCTGCTGTGGATGGAAAGCCTTACGGAGGATTGACCCCGATTTCTGAATACACCGGAAACGAATGGAAGCTGACGTTGAATGACAGCGACCGGAACGGTTTCCTTGTAACGCTCAGATTCTATTCGGAAAACACCGTTCGCTTTGATTACAAGGGGGCGAAAACCGGCGCAAACGAATATATTTCCGCAATGGTGATCAACGGCGAAACCATAAAATACTATGGCAGACTTAAAAATGTGAGCGAGACGGGCATGGAAAGCGGGAATTTGACACTTACTTTGCCTGTTGCTGTGGATGTGGAAAAAGGCGATCGGCTGTTTGTTTTCAATGAGCAGTGCAACGGCGACTGCAAAACCGATTACGCAAGCGATCTGCTTGAGCTTCCGTTGAAATCGATAGGCTCAAATACACCAAGACTTCGTATCAATGCCGAAAGTAACGAGTGGGAGGTTTCCTATGATGAAGGTCAGACATGGACTTCGCTCGGCGTGAAGGCGACCGGCGCAGACGGACAGGATGGCAAAGACGGCGTTGACGGTAAAGACGGAGTTGACGGAAAGGACGGCGCCCCTGGTAAAGACGGCGCCCCCGGTAAAGACGGCGCTCCCGGTAAAGACGGTGCTCCCGGTAAAGACGGCACAAACGGAAAAGACGGCATAACACCTCGGCTTAAAATCGGAGACGATAACATTTGGTATATTTCCTATGACGGCGGTCAAAGCTGGACCTCCCTCGGAGTAAAGGCGACCGGCGAGAAAGGGGACAAGGGGGACAAGGGCGACCCCGGACAAAACGGAGCTGACGGAAAAGACGGTGCCCCCGGACGAGACGGAGTTGACGGTAAAGACGGCATTGACGGTAAAGACGGCAAGGACGGAGATAAGGGCGATAAGGGTGACGCCGGAAAGGACGGCAGGGACGGAACAAACGGTGTTAACGGCAAAGACGGAAAGAACGGAGTCGGAATCGCCAAAGTGGAGATCAATGCAGACGGCGAGCTTGTTATCACCTATACCGACGGAAAGACGGTCAATCTCGGCAAGGTCGTCGGCGCGGACGGTAAGGACGGTCTGACCCCCTTTATCGGCGAAAACGGCAACTGGTGGATCGGCGAGAAGGACACCGGTGTGAAAGCGGCGGCGGATGCAGCAGTCCCCGCAGGCTCTGGAAACATATCCGCATCCTCTCCTGCTTTGATTGTTATCGGTTCTGTTGCGGGGCTTGCGCTACTTGGTAACCTCGGCTTGATTTTGTACATTGTACTGAAAAAGAAAAAGAGTCTTGTTTGAGGCTGCAAAACGGAGGTAATGCAAAATGAAGAAACGAATACTAAGCATCCTGCTCGTCTTTTGTATGATGATGAGCTTTGTACCGATGATGGCAAACGCAATTGAGATTTACATTGACTTGACCATTGTCGGTCAGGCAAACTTAACGCTCGAGGTTGTGTCGGGCGACAGTATTGACAATATCAAGGAGAAAATTCAGGAAAAAACGGGCTTTTCTCCCGATGCGCAAAGACTGTTTTTGGGCGAAAAAGAGCTTGAGAACGGGCGCACGCTGGCAGATTACAATATTCAGAAGGAAAGCACACTGCGCTTGCGTTTGCAAAAGACGATACAGAACAGCACAGACACGCTGAATAAAACTGTAAACAGGGCGAGCGCACCGACCGTGTATTTCGGGCAAAACCACGAAAATAAGCCTGCCGCATGGCGAGTTGTCGGCTATGACGGAAACGGTGTTGCCGCCGCAGCAGGAAAAACGACCTTATTTGCGGCAGAAAATATTGGCTTGACAAAAATCGGCTCGAATGCCGCTTATGCAGACAGTGATTTGAAGGTGGCAATAGACGCTCTTGCAGGTAAGCTGACGGCGGCGGAGATGTCTGCTGTTGAAAAACGGACGCTTGAAAGCGGAAGCTATGACAGGGAAAATACCGATTGCGTGGATGGCTCTGCGGTAAACGATGCTGTTTTTTGGCCGCTTTCCTCAAAAGAGGCTAATGCGGTAAAAAGCGGTTTGCGTGTTGCGGATCCCGAGCATCCGGATTGGGCGTCAAGCTTTTGGTGGCTGCGCTCCCCGAGCGAGCTTCCCAATGCGGCTGCCTATGTGGATGGCGACGGCAACATCCAATACCACGGCATGTACGATTTTCGCAGTGAGTATGGTGTTCGTCCTGCTTTTAACTTAAATCTGAACTCTGTCCTTTTTGCATCTGCCGCCGTGGGCGGAAAGCCCGACGGAGGGCTGACCCCGATTCCCGAATACAGCGGAAACGAGTGGAAATTGACCCTTTTAGATAGTAGCCGCAATTTTGCCGTAGCGGAAACAACCGCCAGCGGCGACCCCGGCGATACCGTTACGCTGCATTACAACGGGGCTACCATTGGGACAAATGAATATATCTCCGCCATCATTGCGGATAGCAGCGGCGCACGGTATTATGGCAGAGTAGCACAGCCTACTGCCGAAAGCGGAACGGTTGAAATCAAAATCCCGTCCGACCTTGCGCCGGGCAGCTATACCCTCAAGGTATTCAATGAACAGTATAACGGCGATTATAATACCGATTATGCAAGTAATTTCACAGACATTGCGCTGACGGTGGAAAATCAGCCTGACGAGCAGTTTACCCTCACCCCCGGCGGCAGATATTACTTTGACCTTTCGACGATGAATGTTCCCGGAAAGGTAAACGGTGGTCTGCCGGACAGCACCCTGCACTATGTGCCGTTTACCTACGCAGGAACGGTGAACGCCTACAAGCTCACATCGGAGATGGCAACCACCGAGGATTATGCAGAGCAGAACAAATATCCCCACAGCCTGTTTGTGGCGGACTATGTCGTAACGAATGATGTAAGCTGGAATACCCTGAATACCGCAGATTTGATTTTCGGCAAAGATTATGCCAGCGGCGGCGTGGGCTATACGCTGCGTGCGCCGTCTGTGGGAAGTAGCTCTACAGGTTCGGGCGATTCCCAACGCGGCACGCCCCAAAGCAACGAATGGGACACGATGCTGAACAAGAACAGCGGATATATCCAAAACTGGAATGAAATGTATTCACGGGGACAGGATACTTTTTCTGGCGGCGCGTCGTTCCGTGCGGATCGCGGGTACTTTTCGGCCCGCTACTGGCGCCTCAACTCTGCTACGAGCTCCTACCCGTACCGCGGTTTCCGCCCCGTCCTTGAAGTCCTGAACCCTGACACACTGGGTTCTGTCGGACTAAAGGTCGTTACCCTTGACCTTGGCGGCGGCAAGCTGGGTAATAGCTCCGAGGATATTCAAATCATCGTGAAAACCGGCAGCACGTTTACCGCCCCTGCGTCCGACGGTCTGACCCGCCCGGACGGAAATACAGGCAGCTACTTCATGTGGCTCGGAAGCAACGGTAAGCTCTACGCCCCCGGCGACAACGTTCCGGCGGACGTTACCAAGCTCACGGCGCAGTTTGCTTTATCAGAACAGTTTTTCCTCACCCCCGGCGGCACCTATTACTTTGACCTCTCGGCAATGGGTATTCCCGGAACGGTAAACAGCAATCTGCCGGACAAAACGTTGCATTATGTGCCGTTTACATATGTGGGTACGGTGGATGCATATTCGTTGAAAAATGAAGCCGACAAGGATACCACCCCTTACGAGCACAGCTTGTTTATTGCGGATTATAACGTGAAATGTTCTTTGCAGCGGGAGACGTTGGCAGAAATGAACCTGATTTATGGCCAGACCTATACAGCGAGTAACGTGAACTATACGCTCCGCGCCCCATCTGTTGGAGACCATCACCGTAATGAAGGAGAAGGCTCTGGTCTTGCACCAATTGACAATGAATGGGATACGATCTATCAGAAGTCAGCCGATTATATCAAAAACTGGTATAAAATGCGCTCTTTCGGCCAGGATATAGGTACTGGGAATGTCGAGGGAATGTATCTATCTCGTGGTGGACACTTCGCTGCACAGGCTACATTTTGGGCAAGGCCAACCCTTCCGGTGCGGGACATTGGTTTCCGCCCCGTCCTTGAGCTGCCGACTGATCTTGCCGCCGACAGCCTGAAGGCGGTTGAGTTGGTCACGAAGGGTCGTATGCCCGGCGAGACTTATAACGAAATCAACATCATCGTGAAAAAGGGCGAGAGCTTCACTGCACCCTCTGCCGAGGGACTGCCCCTTTCCGATGGCATCTCTGCCGATACGCCGATGTGGTGGAAGGATGAAAACGGAAACTACTATAAGCCCGGCGATACCGTTCCGGCAGATGTTTCAAGGCTCTCCGCTGTCTATGGCGGATTAGGTATATTTTTGGATCGTGGCGACGGTGCAGTAGAGGTTACGCCGGACAATTATACCGATATTTTCGGTGACGGGACTGCCTCATTTATTCTTCCGAAAGGCAAAACCTATGACTCTCTTTCGGTATCAGATACTCTGACGAAAGAGGATAAATTGGCGTTTTATTCGACCGGCAAGCTTGAAAAGTACGGCAGTGTTTTCCCGAATTTGAAGCTTAATAATGCCAACCTGACCTCCGTAACCTTGAGCGAAGATTATGTCGGACGGAAAAGCCCGCTCTTTATCACGGCGGACGGAAATAATACTATCGGAAGTCTGGACGGAATTGGCGAGAGTTTCAACACCCTTTGCGTTCTCGGCAACGGCTCGCTAACGCTGAACAGCAATCTTTGGCTTTTCCGATACACCCAATACGGCGGTGGCAGTGTTACCATGACGGACGGACTCACGGCTTACAATCTTACCATAGACAGCGGCTCACTCACCGTAACGGACGATACGCAGGCTTTGACATTGCACAGCTTTATTTATTCATTCTATCCGAGCGACGGTATGCGACTGTTCACAGGCTCTTCAAAGCAGGATGCGGCAGATACCGCCCTGCCGAAGTTTTCCCCCGAAGCACAAAAACTGCATGAGCGCTATCTTGCAGGCGAAGCATTAACGCAGGAAGAGGATAAAGTATTAAGTGAGGCTTCCGATAAAAAGCAGAAGGATATGCTTGCCTTACTTTCCGACAAGACCTATGTGCGTATAACGGACGCTTGGGATGTGACCTATCAGCCGGGAGAAAACGGCGACGGCAATGCGGTAACTGACATTAAGCTTTACAATGATTCTCTCACATTGCGAGGTGCTTTGTTCACACGCACGGGGCACACGCAGACAGGTTGGGCGACCGTTGACGGCGGCGAAAAGGTGTACAGTCTTGATGATATTTATACCAAAAACGAGGCGCTGACGCTCTATCCCGTTTGGAACACGAATAAATACACAATTACCTTTGATACCAACGGCGGCAGTGAAATCGCACCCATTACACAGGACTACGGAACGAATATTACCGCACCTGCCGACCCGACAAGAGAGGGCTACACCTTTATCGGCTGGGACACGGAAATTCCCACGACTATGCCTGCCGAGAATATAACGCTTAAAGCGAAATGGAAAGACATTGAAAAGCCGACGGGCGAAATTGTCATAGGCACAAATAAATGGCATAGCTTTTTGAATAAGCTTACCCTCGGACTGTTCTTTAAGGACACTCAAGAGGTAACGATAAACGCCTCCGATAACAGCGGAATGGTGTTTGTTTCATATTTGATAACGGATCAGGAGCTATCCGAAGAGGAATTGGACTCTCTTGTGTACTATGCGTATGATGAGCCGTTTTTAATAGAGCCTAACGGAGAATATATCGTTTATGCAATGCTTGTTGATGCGAGCCTCAATATAACATATCTTCGTTCCGACCGTATAACGCTTGACAACGTTCTGCCTGTAATCGGCGGCATTGAGGACGGCAAGACCTATTGCGAAGCGCAGACGGTTACAATTAACGAGAAGTATATAGATACAGTTACCGTAAACGGAACGGCGGTCGAGCTTGACGAGAACAACAGCTTTGTTCTTCCTGCGGCAGACGGCGAGCAGAAAATCGTTGTTGCCGACAAAGCAGGCAATATTGCCGAAATGACCGTTACGGTCAATGACGGACACACCTTCGGTGAATGGGCATCGAACGGCGACGGCACGCATACCCATAAATGCACGGTGGACGGCTGCAACGGGCTTGAAACAAAGGATTGCTCCGGCGGCAAGGCAACCTGCGCCGAAAAAGCGGCTTGCGAAATTTGCAAAGGGGCTTACGGCAAGCTTGACCCGAATAACCACGCCGACCTTGTGCATATCTCCGCCAAGGCGGCGACCGAGGATGCCGAGGGCAACATCGAGTATTGGCACTGCGGCGGTTGTGATAAATATTACAGCGACAAAGACGGTATAAACGAAATTAAAAAAGCCGACACGGTAACGGCAAGAATTAAAGGCAATTTCAAATCCCCCCGAACAGGCAATGCAAGCGACCTCGCTTTATGGATTTCCCTGCTGTTTGTCAGCGGCGGCGCTTGCACGGCGCTTACCGTGAAACGCAAAAAATCGTATCGACCCGGAGGTAATGCAAAATGAAGAAACGACTACTAAGCATCCTGCTCGTCCTTTGTATGATGATATGCCTTGTACCGACAAGCGTATTTGCCGAGGGAGAGACGAACAGAAAAGTTGAAACGGAACAGGAGCTTGTCAATGCGCTGTCGGACAGCAGCGTGGACGTAATCACGTTGAAAAGCGACATTGAAATCGGCACTACCCTGACCGTTGACCGCAACGTTACATTGGATATTTACGGCTATATGCTTGAAATGTCCGGAAACGGCAGCGTTATCAAGGTAAAAAGCGGCGGTCATCTGACGATAAAAGACAGCGACCCCACATCGACATACAAATTTACTCCCGACGCCAACGGTTTGTGGAAGTGGGGCACAAGCGGCACAAAAACAGTACACGGCGGCGTTATCTACGGCGGCACGGGAACGGTAATGGGCGATTATACTCTCGGCGGCGGTGTGTGTATTGAACACAAGGGTCAACTGACCATGACCGGCGGTAATATCGTCGGCTGTACTGCAACGGGTCCTGTTGCTTATGGCGGCGGCGTGTGCAACTACGGCAGCTTTACTATGACGGGCGGCAATATTATCGGCTGTACTGCTGTAGGCTACGATAACAATAATGAAGATTCAAGTGCTTACGGCGGCGGTGTGTTCGTTAATGTCGTCGGACAGTTCAATATGAACGGCGGCAGAATCAGCGACTGTACGGCGGCAGCGTTGAGTGGACAGAGCGTTGCTTACGGCGGCGGAATCTTTGCCGGAGGAACGCTCAACATCAGCGGCGATGTTAGGGTCAGCGACTGCACGGCAGGCTCAACGGGCTCGGACGCTATGCATATTTACAGCAGCACGGTAAGCGGCGGCACGTTCTACGGCAGCGTTACAAGCTGGGGTACAATCAGCGGCGGTACGTTCTATGACGGGGTAATGAATAACTACGGCACAATCTCGGGTGGCACGTTCTACGGCGGTATCGCTAATATAAACGACGGCACTGTTTCCGGAATAACCGTAACCTATCAGGTCAACGGTGCGGATTATGCCAAGCAAATCTTGCGAAGCGGCACTGCACCAATAAAGCCCGACGAGCCTACAAAGGACGGATATGCTTTTATCGGCTGGTTTGACGGCGATTCTGAGCATGACTTTACGGCTCCCGTTACAGGGGACATTACGCTGACGGGCAAGTGGGAAAGGCTTTTCGATAAAACGGCGGACTTTACCGCTGCGGACGGCGGTGCGCAGGCAATAGCTCTGCTGAACGCTGCCAAAACAAGCTCGGAGGTCTCAACCTGGGACAGCACCACCAAGACACTCACGCTGAAGGGCATTTCTTTTGCCACTACGGCGACGATTGCGGTAAAGCTGCCCGATGGCACGACGGTTATCACGGCGGACGGCACGGAAAACCGAATTATCGGCGGCGGTGCGACGGTATCACAGGACGGCGGATATACAAATAGTATTTATATTTACGGTATTTATGTCGAGGGTGCGCTGACGGTGCAAGGCGAAGCAAACGGCACGGGCAAGCTTTATGTAAGGTCAGGCAATCATATCAACAGCGATAACGCATGGACTTATACCATTGGCGTTTATACGAAAGGCGACCTTGCGGTTAAAAGCGGCTCTATGACGGTGCAGGGCGGCAAAGCCACAAGCACCGAAGGCGGATTTTCCTACGGAGTTCGGATTAACAAGGGCGGTAATTTGTCAATCACGGGCGGAACGCTTACCGCTGTCGGCGGAGAGTCGCTCAACATCAAGAATCCGAATGATGCCAAGAGCACGGTTTCCGTAGGCACAGACGTCGGTTACGGCAATATAACCGTTTCAGGCAGCGGTAAGCTTATTGCCGAAAACGTTCCGAGCATGGCAAGCGGCAGACTTTCTTTCGGTGTGAATATGATAAACGGCGAGCTTGCCATGAAGGACAACGCCTCTGTGCTTGCTTCATCAGGCTTCGCAATTCATATATTAAGCGGCAACCTGAAGCTTTCGGGCGGAAAGCTTCGTGCTTACACTGCCGCTGAGAACGGCAATGCCGTTACAGTCACGCAGGAGGGACGGGACGAGAAATGCGGATGTATCGAAATATCGGGCGGCGAATTCGATTGTGCAGGTAATATATATATGTACCAAATGAACCCCGGCGATATGGTTGGTCTGTTTTCGGTTATCGGCGGCAAGGCTGCAGTCGGTCGAATTTACGGTACGAATAAGCTCTCTTTATCGAACGGAACGCTTGCAAGCGAACGAATCAATGCAAATGCAGTGGAGCTCAGCGGCGGCAGTCTGACGGTGCGTGAGCCTGTTTATAAGGATAAAGCTACAGATACATTCTATCCCTTCTCTGCCATTTCTTGCAAAAGCCTGAACGTCAGCGGAGGCACGCTTGACGCATCATGGGACTGGGGCGAATATACGCCGTTTGTGTTCCCGAAGGATAACGATTTGGGTTACGCACAGCCTTTAATAAATTTGTTTGACAATACTGCCTCAATCAGCGGCGGTACGGTCATATTGGATACCGTATGCACAGGAAATACGGCACTCAAGGCAAAAGCTCTCGAGCTTTCGGGAGGTATCGCAGGAAGCGGCTATACTAATGAGACCGATAGCGATACCTATATTCAAACGGACGGCAATACGCCCGTAAAATTTGCTGTACGTTCGGCAGATTACAACAAGGTTGATGCGGCACTCGATAAAGCAAAAGCCTTGGACAGAAGTCTCTATAATGACTTCTCGGCTGTTGATGCGGCAGTCAACGCAGTCATTAGAGATAAGAAAATCGATAAGCAGGCGGAAGTTGATGCTATGGCGGCGGCTATTGAAAACGCTATCGCCGCGCTCGAATATAAGGCTGCGGACTACGGCAGGGTAGACGAAGCAATCACAAGAGCTAAAGCCTTAAACAAGGACGAATACAAGGATTTTTCGGCGGTTGATGCGGCAGTCAATGCTGTTGACCGTGAAAAGAATATTACCGAGCAGGCGGAAGTTGATGCTATGGCAACGGCAATTGAAAATGCAATCGCCGCACTCGAGAAAGCCCCTGCGGCTGTCAACCCGAGCGATAAATCCCCCCGAACAGGCAATGCAAGCGACCTCGCATTATGGATTTCCCTGCTGTTTGTCAGCGGCGGTGCGGTTGTCGGCATAACGCTTGTCGGCAGGAAGAAAAAGCGAATAAAACTTTAATCGAAATGTGAGGCTTGTTATGAAAAAACTTAAAACGGGAAAGGCATTGATTGCTTTGGACTGCTTGCTGTGTATTTTTGCAAGAACGAGGTAAGTGCTTTTGGCGATTTTAGCAGCGGAATTTTGATAGGACTGTCAATCGGCTGTAATTTCGTCGGTATAATTTTGACGGTTTCTTGTATGGCTAAAAAGCAGTAATCGGGTTATTGTACAAACAAAAGTAAAACCGAAGGTCTTATGCTAAGACCTTCGGTTTTTATGTTATTTTTAGCTTTTATTTTTCCATAAGAGCGACCATTACCGCCTTTTGAGCGTGGAGACGGTTTTCCGCCTCGTCGAATATCTCGTTTGCGTGAGCTTCAAACACCTCGGCGGTTATTTCCTCGCCACGGTGAGCAGGCAAGCAATGCTGAACCATACAACCGCTGTTTGCAGCCGAGAGCAATTGCTCGTTGACTTGATATTTTCCGCCGAACACGGCTTTACGCTGTTCCGATTCGCCCTCTTGTCCCATTGAAGCCCAAACGTCCGTGAAAATAACGTCTGCACCCTCGGCAGCGTCCATAGGCTCAGTGAACATTGAAAATTCTGCGTGCTTTTCAGCAAAGTCGAGCACACGGCTGTCGGGCTTGTAGCCGTCGGGGCAAGCTACCGATACCGTCATACCCGTTTTGAGTCCGCCGACGATAAGCGAATTTGCCATATTGTTGCCGTCTCCGATATAGCACATTTTAAGTCCGTCAAGATGACCCTTGTGTTCACGCACGGTCATTAAATCCGCAAGCACCTGACACGGATGGCAAAAATCGGTAAGTCCGTTAATTATCGGAATAGAGCCGTACTCTGCAAGAGCCTCGACCTCGGCTTGCTCAAAGGTTCTTATCATAATACCGTCGATATAGCGTGACAAAACTCTTGCGGTGTCCTGTATCGGCTCGCCACGTCCGATTTGCAGGTCACGGTTTGAAAGGAAAAGTGCCTGACCGCCGAGCTGATACATACCTGTTTCAAAGGAAACCCTTGTTCTCGTTGAAGATTTCTGGAATATCATACCGAGAGTCTGACCCTCAAGCCTTTTGTGAGATATGCCGTGCTTGTTTTCATATTTAAGCTGGTCTGCAAGATTGAGAAGCTCCGATATTTCGTCGGGTGTGACGGATAAAAGACTTAATAAATGATTCATTGTAGTTTACTTTACCTTTCCTGCTACAAATTTGATATGCTTTTCTGCCTGTAGCCGAGCAGAAGCAATATATTTATTCGGCAAGGATGTTTTTAAGAATTTCAATACCCTTGTCAATTTCGTTTTTTGTTACGGTAAGCGGAGGGAGCATACGCAGCGACTGCTTAGCCGTTAAGATAAGAAGTCCCTTTTCGACACAGCGTGCTGCGACGTCGGCTGCCTTTTTCGTTTTCAGGTCAATGCCTATCATAAGCCCCATTCCACGCACCTCGGAAACGTCGTTAAAGGCGATAACCTTATTTTTTATGTATTCGCCCTTTTCACGGACGGATTTCAAAAATTCGTCGTCAATGCGGTTGAGAATTTCAATCGCTCCTGCCAAAACAACAGGATTTCCGCCGAAGGTCGTGCCGTGTGTGCCTGCTGTCAGGGTGTTTCCGAATTTCTCCGCCGCAAGACACGCTCCGACAGGCAGTCCGCCTCCGAGTCCCTTTGCCGAGGTCAGTACATCCGGTTTTATGCCGATATTTTCCCAAGCGTATAGCTTGCCTGTTCTGCCGACGCCCGTCTGCACCTCGTCGAATATCAATATTATATCATTTTCATCGCAAAGCCGCCTTATATATTTTATGTAATCGCACGGAGTTATCAAAACTCCGCCCTCACCTTGAATTACCTCTAAAATCACGGCGCAAACCGTACCGTCCAAAAGCTCGGAAAACGCCTCTTTATTACCGACCTCGGCATATTTGAAGCCGTCCACAAACGGCATAAAGAACTTGTGATAGTGCTCCTGTCCCGTTGCGGTTATGGTCGCCATTGTTCTGCCGTGAAAGGAATTTACAAGCGAGATTATCGTGCTGCGGTTTTCTCCGTATCGGTCGTAGCTGTATTTTCGTGCGAGCTTTATTGCGCACTCGTTTGCCTCTGCTCCCGAATTGCAAAAAAGCACCTTGTCAAATCCGCTTTTTTCACAGAGCAATTTTGCCGCAACGGCAACAGTCTCATTGTAATAAAGATTTGACGTATGCTGAATTTTTTCTATCTGCTGTGTAACGGCATTTTTCCAGCCGTCATCATTCACACCGAAAATATTTACGCCTATTCCCGAAGTAAAATCAATAATTTCTCTGCCGTCCGAAGCGGTCAGGGTTGCGTTTTTACCGCTTGCCAACGCAACGGGAAAATGATTGTATGTCGGCATTAAATATTTATCGGAAATGCTTTTGATTTCATTAAAATCCATTTTATCAGTCCTTAAAGCAGAATATTTTATCCGTGAAACATTGTACCAAAGCCCTCGTCCGTAAACAGCTCCATAAGAATTGAATGGGGAATACGTCCGTCGATTATGTTCGTTTGAAGAACGCCTCTGCGGACAGCCTCGACGCAGCAATCAATTTTCGGAATCATACCGCCTGAAATAACGCCTTGAGATTTGAGGGAGGGGATTTCGGAAACCTGAACATCGTGAATTAAGGTCGATTCATCATCCTTATCCATCAACAGACCGCTTATGTCGGTCATAAGCAGCAGCTTTTCCGCATGGAGTGCAGCCGCCAAGGATGCTGCGGCGGTATCTGCGTTTATGTTGTAAACCTCGCCGCTTTTGCCTGTCGCAACAGAGGAAATGACGGGAATGTACTTGTTTTCAAGAGTGTAGTTTATAACATCCGTGTTGATTTCGGTTATCTCGCCGACAAAGCCGATATCTGCTTTTGTGTATTTGCGAGCCTTAATCATATCGCCGTCAAGTCCGCAAAGTCCTATCGCTTTTCCGCCGTGCTTTGAGATGAGCTGAACCAAATGCTTGTTTACCTTGCCTGCCAGCACCATTTGAACAACGTCTATTGTTTCTTTGTCGGTGTAACGCAAGCCGTCAACGAAGCGGCTTTCCTTGCCGATACGGTTGAGCATTTCCGATATTTCGGGTCCGCCGCCGTGAACGAGCACAACGTTTACGCCGACAGAGCGAAGAAGAACTATATCGGTCATTACGGCGTCACGGAGTTCTTCGTTTATCATAGCATTTCCGCCGTATTTTATTACGACTGTTTTGTTTTGATATTTTTGAATGTAGGGTAACGCCTGAACAAGAATTTCAGAGCGTTCGGAATTTGATATATTTGATATTTCCATATTTTTCTCCTAAAGCACTAAGCTTTTCAGTAAGCATTAGGTGCGGTAATCGCCGTTGATTTTAACGTAATCGTATGTTAAATCACAGCCGTAAGCGGTAGCGCAGGAAGCTCCCGATTTCAAATCGACAAGAATATAAACCTCATCGCAGGATAAGACCTTTTTCGCAAGCTCTTCGGAAAAATCTATTCCCGAGCCGTCCTTGCAAACCTCGATTTCGCCGCCGTCGGAGTTGAATTTGACGTCAACCCTGTGAACATCTATATCTACGCCGCTGTAACCGAGAGCGCAGAGAATTCTGCCCCAGTTTGCATCCGAGCCGAACATTGCCGCCTTTACAAGCGATGAGCAAATAACCGCTTTCGCACACGTTTTTGCGGTTTTAACATCGAAAGCGCCCGACACAACACATTCAACAAGCTTTGTTGCGCCCTCGCCGTCCTTTGCCATCAGCTTTACAAGCTTTTCGCAAATTGACGAAAGTGCCAAAGTAAACGTGCGGTAATCGTCGTTTTTCTCCGTTATTCTTTCATTTTCGCAAAGACCCGACGCCAAAACCGCCACCGTGTCATTTGTGGAGGTGTCGCCGTCTACCGAAAGCATATTGAAGCTGTCCGCAACTACCTCAACAAGTGAGCTTTTGAGCATTTTCGAGGAAATATTCGCATCCGTGGTTATGAAGGCGAGCATTGTCGCCATATTCGGATGAATCATACCGCTTCCCTTTGAAATTGCGCCAATATGACAGAGCTTACCACCGAGTGTGAATTCGCAGGCAAACTCCTTTTTTACGGTGTCGGTGGTCATTATAGCGTTTGCCGCCGAGTCTGAACCGTTTTTGTTAAGCCCCGAAACGAGCTCGTTTATACCGTTTTTTACAGGCTCTAAATCAAGAGGCTGACCGATAACGCCGGTAGATGCAACTATTATATCGCTTTTTGAAATTCCGAGGGCATTGGCGGTAATTTCGCACATTCCCTCCGCTTTTTCAATTCCGTCTGCGTTGCAAGTGTTTGCAATTCCGCTGTTACAGACAACGGCTCTTGCCTTGCCGTCGCTTATATTGTTTTTTGTGACGGTTATCGGTGCTCCGCAAACAAGATTTTGAGTGTAAACCGCCGCAGTATCACATTCCTTTTCGCAGAAAATAAGTGCGAGATCCTTTTTATCCTTGCTTTTGCGAATACCGCAATGTATTCCGTTTGCTGTAAAGCCTTTCGGCGCAGTAACGCCGCCGTCTGTGAATTTAATATCCATATATTTTTCCTTTTACTTATAAATCTAATTTATATTCGGGCGGTAAGCCCATAACTATATTCATACATTCTAGAGCCGCACCCGAAGCACCCTTTCCGAGGTTGTCGTAGACGGCTGTCAAAAGTATTCTGTCGTCATTACCCGATACGGCAATATCCATACTGTCAAGCTCCGCTTTTGAATTTGCCGCTATAAATCCGCCGTTGTCCACCGAGTCCTTATATTTGACTATCGGCGAATTGTATTTTGCACGGTAAACCGATTTTATATCGTCAACGGTTTTTCCGCTGTTGAGCTGTGATTTGAATATCGGCACGGTAACAAGCATACCGCTGTAATAATTGCATATGTACGGACAAAATATCGGTGTAACGGAAAGACCCGATATTTTTTTCATTTCCTTTAGGTGCTTATGCTCCTGAGTTAAAGCATATTCCCTCGGGGAACAAAGCTCTAAGGGAATTTCGTCATTTTCATAAAGCGCTATGCCTTTTTTTCCTGCCCCGCTGTAACCTGACATTGCGTGACAATAAAAATTGCAATCGGGGGAGACAATGTTGCTGTCAATCAGCGGCTTTACAAGTGCGATAAATCCGCTTGCGTAGCAGCCGGGGGAGGCAATGCGCTTCGACGAGGATATTTTTTCAAAGCCGTTTTCGAATATTTCAGGGAAGCCGTAAGTCCAACCGTCGCTTGTTCTGTGTGCGGTCGAGGTGTCGATTATAACCGTGTTGCAGTCCGAAGCAAGATTAGCCGCTTCGATCGCCGCAGCGTCGGGGAGACAAAGGAACGCAATATCCGCATCGCAGATTGCCTGCTTTCTTGCGTCTGCGTCCTTTCTAAGCTCGTCGGGGACGGTTATAAGCTCAATGTCATCTCTTTTTTTAAGTCGGTCAAATATTTTTAAGCCCGTAGTGCCTTGACTTCCGTCTATAAATACTTTTGTCATATTTTTATTCCTTTAACAGCTGTTTGATTCTTTTTGCCTCTTTAAGCACGTTCTGCGGTGCAGGTCCGCCGAGAGAGGTTCTGCCGTTTACGCATTTATCGAGGTTTATTGCATCGTAAACTCCGTTGTCGAACAGGTTGCAGATTTTCTGATATTCCTCTAACGGGAGCGTTTCGAGAGTTAAGCCCTTTTTGATGCACAGAGCCACGATTTCGCCCGTTGCCTTATATGCGTCACGGAACGGTAAGCCCTTGCCGACAAGATAATCGGCACAATCGGTGGCGTTAATAAATCCGCCCGCCGCAGCCTTACGCATATTATCGGGGAGAGCCGTCATGGTGTCAAGCATGGAGATAAAGGTTGTAAGGCAGATTTTTACGGTGTCGAAGGCGTCAAAGATTGCCTCCTTATCCTCCTGCATATCCTTGTTATAAGCAAGCGGCAAGCCCTTCATCATTGTAAGAAGAGTTGTCAAATCGCCGAAAACACGGCCTGTTTTTCCACGGATAAGCTCTGTAATATCGGGATTTTTCTTTTGCGGCATTATTGACGAGCCTGTGGAAAAAGCGTCGTCAAGCTCTACAAATTTGAATTCCCATGAGCACCAGAGAATTATTTCCTCGGAAAAACGTGAGAGGTGCACCATAAGTATCGACAGCACCGACGCAAGCTCCATACAAAAATCCCTGTCCGATACGCCGTCGAGCGAATTTGACATAGGAGCCGTGAAGCCGAGAGCCTCCGAGGTCATATTTCTGTCAATATTATATGTTGTTCCGGCAAGCGCACAAGAGCCGAGGGGGCAGTAGTTCATTCTTGCTTTTGCGTCTTTCAAACGGTCACGGTCACGAAGCAGCATTTCCGCATACGCCAAAAGATGATGCCCAAAGGTTATCGGCTGTGCACGCTGCATATGCGTATATCCCGGCATAACGGCGTCGGAATATTTTTCGGCTTTTTCGCAAAGGACCTTTATCAAATCCGTTATCAATGCATATACGCTGTCACATTCCTTGCGAAGATAAAGCCTTATATCAAGCGCAACCTGGTCGTTCCTGCTGCGTGCGGTGTGAAGCCTTTTGCCTGCCGAGCCGATACGTTTTGTAAGTTCTCCCTCAACAAAGGTGTGAATGTCCTCTGAATTCGGGTCGATTTCCAAAGTGCCGCTTTCAATTTCGGACTTTATGGCATTTAATCCGTCAACGATTTCAGCGAGGTCATCGGGCGAGATTATACCTTGAGCGCAAAGCATAGACGAATGTGCTATACTGCCTTCTATGTCCTCTTTATACATTCTGCTGTCGAATGCGATTGACGAATTAAAGTCGTTTGTTTTGGGATCTAAAGTTTTTTGAAATCTACCCTGCCAAAGCTGCATTTTATTACTCCTGTCACGCCTTTATTTAATGAATTTGCGATTATTTATTTCTTTCGTTATCAAGCAACGCCTTAACCTTAATCGGAAGTCCGAAGAGGTTGATAAAGCCGGTAGCGTCCGTCTGGTCGTATGCACCGCCGTCGTCGCCGAATGAAGCAACGTTTTCGTCATAGAGAGTGTACGGTGAGGTTACGCCTGCGTTGATGATGTTGCCCTTATAGAGCTTGAGCTTTACGTCGCCCGTTACCGTCTGTTGGGTGCTGTCAACAAAAGCCGAAAGAGCTTCACGCAAGGGGGTAAACCATTTTCCGTCATATACAAGCTCGCCGTATTTTTGTGCAACAAGCTTTTTGTAGTGAGCTGTATCACGGTCAAGAGTTATCATTTCAAGAAGCTCATGAGCCTTATAGAGAATAGCTCCGCCGGGGGTTTCATATACGCCACGTGATTTCATACCGACAAGACGGTTTTCGACAATGTCAAGAAGTCCTATACCGTTTGCGCCGCCGAGTGCGTTGAGCTTTTCAACAAGTGAAACGGCGTCAAGCTCCTTGCCGTCAACCGCTGTGGGAACTCCCTGTTCAAAATGAATTGTGATATATGTAGGCTCGTTCGGTGCTTTTTCGGGGGATACTCCAAGCTCCAAAAAGCCGTCCTTGTTGTATAAGGGCTCGTTTGCGGGATTTTCAAGGTCAAGTCCCTCGTGAGAGAGATGCCAAACGTTTTTATCCTTTGAATAATTGGTTTCACGGTTGATTTTAAGCGGAATGTTATGCGCCTCGGCATAATCGATTTCCTCATCACGGGATTTAATATTCCACTCACGCCACGGTGCGATTATCTCCATATCGGGAGCTAAGGCTTTAAGCGAAAGCTCAAAACGAACCTGATCGTTGCCCTTGCCCGTGCAGCCGTGACAAATTGCGTCCGCACCCTCTTTTTTTGCTATGTCTGCAAGTCCCTTTGCTATGCAAGGACGTGCGTGCGACGTGCCGAGAAGATATTCCTCATATTCAGCTCCTGCCTTGAGGCACGGCCAAATGTAGTTTTCAATATAATCCTTTTTCAAATCGAGAACGTAAAGCTTTGACGCACCTGTCTTGAGAGCCTTTTCTTCAAGTCCGTCAAGCTCTGTACCCTGTCCCACGTCTCCAGAAACGGCAATAACCTCACAGTTATTGTAATTTTCCTTGAGCCACGGAATAATGATTGAGGTGTCAAGTCCGCCCGAATAAGCGAGTACGACCTTTTTGATTTCCTTTTTGTCTTTTTTCATATTGTTACCTCCAAGCGTAAGTAAAAGCGTCAAATTTTGATTGTGGAGAAATTATACATCGTCGACGCATAAAAATCAAGTGTTTTATGTATAATTATTCAAGAAAAATGTATATTTGTACAATTTAACAACAGAATTATACGGTAAAAACGACGTTTTATGCATATTTTACGGACGGTTTGTTATAAAAATAAAATATGCCGAGCTTAAAAAGTTAACGGAGCTTGTTTATACCTGTTTGTTTTGCTGCGTGTGTACTTTTAAGCGACGAAGGCACTGTAAGAGCTAAGCTTTTATGGTGCTTTTCCTTTTAACGGCATACCGATTTAGCCCTTTTTCAACAAATTACGACGTGATACGCTTGCAAATATAACTATTATATGGTAAAATCACTATCACAAAGTGATGAAAGAGGGAGCTATATGTTTTGGTTTATGGGAATTCTTGCAGGAATTCTTTTGAGCGTTGCGGACATTTTTTTGCTTACTCGCAAAAAGACTGCTTCGTCATGCATACTTGCGGTTGTACGTGATGTGATCGTAAGCAATGCGGCTGCGCTCGGACTTATGTCATTTGTGCTTAAAATACCGAATATGTTTGTATTTTCTCAGCACAGCAGCTCTTATCCGTTTAAGTATTTTGCTTTTGTTTTGGCTGTCGGACTTGTGTTCCTGTTCGGCCGTGGAATTGCAGAGGGTGTAATCTCCTTTGAACACGCAAAGCCGAAGCACAAGGTCGGCGCTTGGATACTCCGCATTTTCTCGGCACTTTTTGCCGCACTTTCGGCTGCTGCGGTTACAGCTTCGATTTGGGCTGCGGAGACATTTGCAGGCCTTACACCCGATCAGATGCTTATCAACCTCAACGGCAACACGGGCGGAACAAGCGACGAGGTTATGATTACAATGTTCCAGGGTCCGATTTTGACAACGGCTGTGGTAACAATATTGTTCTGCGTGTTCGCTTTTTCGACAAGGAAAATCAAATACAAGCTTCACGAAAAGCAATTTACAGTTTTTTCGGGACTTGCAAGACGTCTTGTAGCACTTTTCCTTTCAATTCTTATGCTTGCAAGCGGAATTATGTTCGGCGTTGAAAAGCTTTCACTTAAAAAGCTCTACACGGCATATATGGACGAATCTCCGTATATTGAGGAAAACTTCGCCGATCCCAATAAGATAAATATGACCTTCCCCGAGAAGAAGCGTAACCTTATTCACATTTACCTTGAGTCTATGGAAAACTCCTATTTCTCAAAGGAACTCGGCGGATATATGGATGTAAACCTTATGCCCGAGCTTGAAAAGCTCTCAAGAGAGGGCTATAACTTCTCGGATCTTCCCGAGGGCTTCGGCGGTAACCCTAACTCAACGGGTGCTAACTGGTCGATAGCGTCAATGGTCAATATGTGCAGCGGCTTGCCTATGAAGGTTCCCGCAAGCCCGAACTCTTACGGCTCTGCTGATAACTTCCTGCCCGGCGCTACCACACTCGGCGATATTTTGAAGGAGCAGGGCTATAATCAGACTGTTATGTTCGGTGCAGAGGCTGCTTTCGGCGGACTTGAATATTTGTTCCGTCAGCACGGCGACTATAAAATAATGGACTGGAAATATGCGCACGACAACGGTATGATTCCCGAGGATTACTATGTATGGTGGGGCTATGAGGATGATAAGCTCTACGAATTTGCAAAGGACGAGCTTACCCGTCTTGCAAAAGAGGACAAGCCTTTCTACTTCGTAATGGAGACAGCGGATACGCATTTCCCCGACGGTTATCTTTCGGAAAAGGCAACCGCACCGTTTGAAAAGCCCTATGCAAACGCAATTTTCTACAGTCAGGCAGAGGCTGCTAAGTTTATTCGTTGGATTCAGAGCCAGCCGTTCTATGAGAACACAACAATTGTTATCAACGGCGACCATTTGAGCATGGATCAGGCATTCTTCAAAGATTTCGACCCGAATTACAGACGTACCTGCTTCAACCTCATTCTTAATCCGGCTCCGAAATGTGCAGCTGCTCCCGAGCATCGCTTCCACAATCGTGAGTGGGCGACCTTCGATATGCTTCCGACAATGCTCGCAAGCATCGGTGTCGAATTTGACGGAGATAAGGTCGGAATAGGCACAAACCTCTTCTCTGATACGCCGACTCTCTTTGAGCGTGACGGAACGGACTTTGTTAATGCCGAGCTTGAAAAGCGCAGCAACTTCTACAATGAAAACATTCTTGTAGACTGGTCAAAAATTGTCAGCAAAAAGAAGACGACTGATGAAAGCTAAAATCAATACAGCAAGATATAACCCCCGATATGCAAAAACGTATCGGGGGTTAAGCTTTTTTATGCGGAGTTGTTCCTTAATAATCAAACATAACGGTTTTGCAAGCTTCGCATATCGAAGCCGAAATTTTGGTGCGGTGGCTTGCTTTAATATCGGTTATTTTAACGAAGCCGTCGGCGTTTTTGGCATTTTCAAAAACTTTCGGTACTTCGTTTGCAAAGCTGAACGCACCGTCTTTACTGCAAAACAGATAACCGTCTCGCATTTCTTTTCCGCATTTAGGACATTTCATAATTATCGACTCCTTTTTATTATTCAAATAATGCCTGTTGACTTAATTTTAACGCTTCCTGCATTTTTTCTTCAAACACCTCTGCCTTAACAAGCGCAATTCCCTCTTTTTCGTCTCCGAGAACGACAATTCTGTCGCCGTCCTTCAGGTTAAAGGTGTCTCTTGCCGCCTTCGGAATGACAATTTGTCCTTTGGTGCCGATTGTAACCGTTCCCCAAATGTGCTTGCCTATGGGCGCAGGTGCAATTTTCACGTTTCCGATTTTATCGGATTGATTTACAAGAGAGTCAATCGTAACGCCGTAGAATTTTGCTAATTTATCGCATTTGTCCACATCGGGAATTGTCTCGCCCTGCTCCCATTTTGAATAAGATTGACGGGAAATTCCTATGGCTTCGGCAACGGCTTCCTGCGTTAATCCTTTAATATTTCTGAGAATGACCAAATTATCAGCTAACATTTTGTCTGCCTCCTTATCTTTGTTATAATTATAATATCAACAAAAAGTTTTTTCCACCATACAAGCTTGTCAGAAAAGTATTTTTTATGTTAATTTTAACTGCGTGGCATATAAAAAAACAAGCAACAGTCAGTTGCTTGCTTAAGATGGACGATTGCTTTATAATATTATCGAGGACGGTGATTAAAATGCAGACAAAGGATGTATTGCTTAATTTAAGAACAAAAGCAGGCTTTTCGCAGGATGAGCTTGCACAAAAGGTGTTCGTAACACGTCAAGCGGTATCACGTTGGGAAAACGGAGAAACCGTGCCGAATACGGAAACGCTCAAATTGCTTTCGAGGCTATACAATGTTTCAATAAACACCCTGCTCGGCTCTCCGAGACAGCTGATTTGCCAATGCTGCGGTATGCCGCTGGAGGACAGCATTGTCAGCAGGGAAAAGGACGGGCTTTTGAACGAGGATTATTGCAAATGGTGCTATGCCGACGGCAAATATATGTACAGCGATATGGATGAGCTGATAGAGGTTTGTGTAAAAAATATGGCAAACGAGACTCAATCCGAAAATGAAATACGCTCATATTTGCAAAAGACGCTTCCCACGCTTAACTATTGGCGGCGATATGAAGAACTCAGTGATAACGGAGAGTTTGAGCTGTTCAAGCAAACGCTGATTGACGAAATAAACGCTCTTGATATTGACGGTATGCCTAAAATTACAAAGCTTAATGCTCTTGTGGGGAAATATGTTAATTTGGAATACAGACTTCCGAACGGGCAAGCCGTAAAGTTTTTAGATGACAACACAACTTATCTCGGAAATCAGCTTGAATGTGAGTTCGGCACAGACAGGTGTTTTGGAGTGCTTGCAAATATGGACTTTATTTTAGTCTGCACTTACGAAGAGAACGGGGAAAATCCCGAGCTTGTGCTATATAAGAAAAGATAACAGGCTCGTTTAGTCCTCAAACAGTCCGAAGCCCTCAACAGAGGTTACGGGGAGTGAGAAAAGGACTGCTCCGGCTTCTGTGCCGGGACCTGCTTTTTCAAGGACAGAACGCATTATTTGTGCTTTTTGCTCTTTCTTTGAAACGATAAATATCATTTCCTTTTCGCTTGCTATGGAGATGTTGAAAAAGTGCGCCGCTTCCTCCGAGGCGGTGCCTTTTCCGTGTATTACGGTTCCGCCTGCCGCACCTGCCGCACGGGCTGCGTTCATAACCGTATCTGTTCTGCCCTCGTTTGCGACGGCTACAATCAATTCATAGCTTGAGCTTGTTTTCGGAAGCTCCTTTTTCGGCATTTCGCCTTCACTTAAAATGCTCATGCTTTTACCTCCGCCTATACTTTTTATCGGTACGGAAACAACTATTCCGTGCCCGGGTACGCCTATATAGAGGCGACGCTTTATTTCCTTTATCAATTTCTCCGCTTTTTCGGAATTTGCGACAGCTATTACTATACGCCGTTCGTTTGAGTCAATACCCAACAGGTCAAGCATACTCTGAACTGCTGTTCCGTGAGCAAAAACCGTCAGAAAAATCGGAACGTTCATCTGTTTGTGTATTTTGGAAAGCTCTTTTACGTTGTCCGGAGAGACTACGGATATTATGTATTCCAAAGCTATGCCTCCTCCCAAAATTCAATAATATCAAGGTCGTCGTATTCTTCGGGAACAAAAATGTTTTCTTCTTTTCTCTTGCGTTCGGAGATAAATCCGATTGCCTGAATTGTGAGCAGCGGCATCATGGCGACCAATGCCACAAGACCGAATGCGTCACGGAGAATATTACCGCCGAAGGCGCTGCATACGCCGATTATAAACTGAAGCATAAAGGTCGCTGTCATAGGACCGGAAGCAACTCCGCCCGAGTCAAAGGCAATCGCCGTGTAAATATCGGGAACGAAGAACGAAAGCAGCAGCGAAATCACATAGCCGGGAATCAAAAACCACATAAGCGAAATTCCCGTTATAACACGAAGTGCCGAAATTGCCATTGCCACGGAAATTGCGACAGAAAGCCCGAGCTTGATGCTTTTGCCCGAGATTGCGCCTGCGCTGACCTCTTCGATTTGCTTTTCAAGGACGGCTACGGCAGGCTCTGCGGAAATGACAAACCAACCGAGTATAGCGGCAATCGGAACAACAAGATATTTAAGCTTGCCGTCTGCGAGTGTAATTCCAAGCACCGCACCGAGTGAGGAGAAGCCGACATTTACACCTGTCAAGAACAGAACAAGACCGACATAGGTGTAAAGCAAGCCGATTATAATTTTTGTGAATTTTCTCTTTGAAAGCTTTAGAGAGAAAATCTGAAACAGTAGGAAAATAATAAAAATCGGCATAAGTGCGAGCGAAACCTCGGAAAAGCAATGAGGTATTTCCGAGAGATACGCCTGACCTATATGTACGGTGCTGTCATATACCGCCGTTGAAAACTCTGCCGTTGCATCAGCACCCGAGCTGAACAGTCCGAGCAATAAAACCGACAGAATAGGACCTATCGAGCAAAGGGCGACAAGACCGAAGCTGTCAGCCTCTGCGTCCTTGTCGCTTCGTGAGTGAGCAACACCCACGCCGAACGCAAGGATAAACGGAACTGTCATAGGGCCTGTCGTAACACCGCCCGAGTCAAAGGCGATACCGAGAAAATCCTTGTCGGTAAATGCCGCTAAAGCGAAAACCACCGCATAGCAGGCGATTAAAAACCAACGAAGCTTTGCGCCCGTGAGAATTCTCAGCATACAAAGCGTGAGGAAAAAGCCGACGCCTGCGCCGACGGTAACAATCAAGACCTTGTTCGGAATGTGCGGAACGGTTTGTGCAAGCACCTGTAAATCGGGCTCTGCTACGGTTACGGCAAAGCCCAAAGCGAAGCTGACAATCAATATCAGCGGTAAATTTTTCGTGGCGGTAAGCGAAGTGCCGATTTTACTGCCGATAGGCGTCATAGACATTTCTGCTCCGAGAGAAAAAAGACCCATGCCGAGAACGAGAAACAATGTGCCGAGAAGAAAACTCAGCATAAGATCTGTCGGTATGGGAGCTATTGTAAGCGAAAGTACAAGGACGACGGCAACAATCGGAATTACGCTTTTTGCCGCCTCCGATAGCTTTTCGCAAATCATAATGTATTTGTTTTTGATACGGCGATCTGTCATTCGGTCACCTCTTTGATATTGGATTTATATTTTCAACATTGTTATAATTATACTGTATAATAATGAACTCGTAATGAACATTTCAAAAATCGTCGGAAAAACTTTCCAAAGGAAAACGGCAATATTCCACAAAATATTGCCGTTGTGTTTATTTTAATTTGATTTTTGCAAGTCCGCCCTCGGAGGTTTCTTTGTATTCCGACGACAAGTCAAGCCCCGTCTCCTTCATTGTGCGGATTACGTTGTCGAGCGAGATTTTTCTTGTGTTCCAAAGGAAGCTCGAAAGGTTTACGGCGTTTATTGCCCTCATTGCCGCAACTGCGTTACGCTCAATGCACGGAATTTGAACAAGTCCGCAAATCGGGTCGCAGGTAAGACCTAAATGGTGCTCGATTGCGATTTCTGCCGCATATTCAATCTTGTCAATGCTCAATTCAAAAAGCTCCGACAATGCCGCAGCCGCCATAGCGCAGGCACTTCCGATTTCCGCCTGACAACCGCATTCCGCACCCGAAATTGACGCATTTGTCTTGATGAGATTGCCAATAAGCCCTGCTGTCATAAGAGCCTTGATTATCTGTGCGTCGCCAAAACCGTTTTTCCTCTGCTGATAGTACAAAACCGCAGGCAAAACACCCGCCGCACCGCAGGTCGGAGCTGTAACTATCGTTTCGCCCGAGGCGTTTTGCTCTCCGATTGCAAAGGCATAGGAGCAAACTATTCTGTTTTCCCTTGTTTCGGCTTTTTCGTCTATGTGCTGATTATTGTAAAGCGTTTTTGCTTTTTTCTGAATGTTGAGCCCGCCCGGCAAAATTCCCTCGTCGTTCAATCCGTTGTGAATGGAGTGCTTCATTGCCTCCCAAACGGTTTTCATATATTCCTCGAAGCCGTCGCCCTCGTTTTCCTCGACATATTCCCAGAGGCGCATTTGCCTTTCCTGACAGTATTTCGCAATTTCATTGAATTTGGTGTGGCGATAAACCATACTTTTCTGTGAAATAGGTTCGTTTTCGAAAACAATATCGCCGCCGCCGACGCTGAAAACTCTTTTTGAGCTAAGCTCATTTCCGTCCTTGTAGGCGGTAAAAAGCATTGTGTTGGGGTGGGGGAGATCATTTTGTGAAAAATCAAAGCAAACGTCGCATTTTACGGGTGCAAGCGTCTTGCGAATAACGGTGTCCGTTCCGTGCCCCTCGCCCGTTTTTGCAAGGGAGCCGTATAAAACAACCTTAAAGTAATCCGCCTGCTTATTTCTCTCTTTGATAATTTCGCACGCTCTTTCAGGGCCGATTGTGTGTGAGCTTGACGGACCTCTGCCGATTTTGTAAATATCGGTAACGGAGAGCATACCCGTAGGCTCGGGCTTAACCGTTACGGACTGTGAACGCTCGTAAAAGGCGTCCATAGGCACATTGAAAATCTCCGCAAGTCTGAAAATATGCGAAGCAGACGGCTGTGAAAGTCCGCTTTCCCACTTTGAAACGGCACGGTTGCTTATGCCGAGCTGTTGGCTCAGCATTTTTTGAGTCATTCCGTTCTTCAGACGAAGCTCTTTAATTATATTGAAATTAAACCTTTCCAAAATATCAACCCCTTTCCTACTATATTACCACAGTAATCGTCAACTATAAAGTAAAAAAGCAAAAAAAATCCGCACAGAGTCAACTTTTGGTTGATTTTGTACGGATTGTACATATGATTGTCTGAAATAAAAGCCGTGCTTTTTGATTTTATTCACATTCGCATATGATTTTTCTTGTGTGTAAAATTGAGGAGGGAGTTACCGAGAATTCGTCAAGTCCCCATTCGCAAAGCTTTTGAATAAGACGTGTATCGGCTGCCGCTTCTCCGCACATTCCGACGGGAATGCCTGCCTTTTTGGCGTTTTTGATTGTCATTTCGATAAGGCGAAGCACCGCAGGCTGAGTCGGGTCATACAGCTCGGAAACAGCCGCATTTCCTCTGTCAACAGCCATTGTATATCCGGTGAGGTCGTTTGTTCCTATGGAGAAAAATGCAACCTCTTTTGCAAGCAAATCCGAAATAATCGCCGCCGACGGAGTTTCAATCATAACGCCTACGGGAATGTCGGCAAATCTGAGCCCGTCGTCCTTTAGCTCGTTTTTGCACTCTTCGATAAGGGCTTTTGCTTTGCGAACCTCGTCAAGCGTCGTTACAAGCGGAAGCATAACCTTTATATCTCCGAAAACTGCGGCACGGAGAATCGCACGAAGCTGAGTTTTGAAAATTTTCGGATTGTCAAGACAGTATCTTACCGCACGGTGTCCGAGGAACGGGTTGTCCTCTTTTTCGATTTTAAGGTAATCTATCGCCTTGTCTCCGCCGATATCGAGCGTGCGGATTATAACCTCCTTGCCGTCCATTGTCTTTGCGACGGTCGAATAGGCTTCATACTGCTCCTGCTCAGTCGGAAGAGAGCTCCTGTCCATAAACAAAAATTCCGTTCTGAAAAGACCGATACCCTCGCCGCCGTTTTGCAGTACGTTTTGTGCGTCCTCCGCCTTGCCGATATTGCCGTAGACACGCTTTTTGACGCCCGATTTCGTAACGGTTTCCTTTGAGAAGTATTCGTTGAGGCTTTCCTTTTCCTTGAGATATGCCGCTTGCTTATCCCTGTATATTTTAAGCTCCGCTTCTGTGGGGTCGGTAAAAACCTTGCCCTTGAAGCCGTCGGCAATAAGCATTTCGCCGTCTGAAATTTTTTCAACCGCATTGACAACCGATAAAACGGCAGGGATACCCATTGCACGGGCGAGGATTGCACTATGGCTCGTAACGCCGCCGACCTCTGTGATAATTGCGGAAACGTTTTCCTTGTTTATCTGCGAGGTCATAGACGGGGTAAAGTCCTTTGCTATGAGGACAGAGCCTTTAGGCACGGATGAAATATCCACGCTTTTTATACCCAAAAGAATACGCAACAGGCTGTCCCGTATGTCCTTTACGTCCGAGGCACGCTGACGGGTCAGCTCGTCGTCAACGCCCGAAAACATATCGATAAACATTGTGCATACGCTGTCTGCCGCCGCTTCGGCAACAGAGCCGTTATCGATTGCCTCCTCCATCTGCGAGAGCATAAACGGATCCTCAAGCATAACAAGATGTCCTTCGAGTATCTCCGCCTCTTTTTCGCCTGCGTTCTTTTTAAGCTCCGCAGCAAGTGCTTTAGTCTCGTCGGAAAAGTCGGCAACTGCCGAGCGCAGACGCTTTTTCTGATGCTCAGAATCGGTAAATTTTACAAAGGAGTAATCGAGGTTTATATCCTTTATAACAACAGCTTTACCTATTCCGAAGCCTTGTGATGCGCCGATTCCTTTAAGCATAAAACCCATCCTTTCTTTTGACCACAGCGATATTATTCTTCGCCGAAGCCCGAGGTGATAAGCTCTTCGGCCTTTTTGAGCATTTCGTTTTCATCTGCTCCGTTGCATTCTACGGTAATTTCACTTCCGCATTTTATACAGCCTGCCATTATGTTCATAATGCTCTTGCCGTTGATTTTTTTACCGCCGAAAACTATGTCAATGTCCGAAGAAAATTTTGACATTTCCGTTACAAAGGTGTTTGCAGGACGCATATGAAGTCCCATTTTATTAGTAATTGTAAAAGTTTTCTGTACCATAAATAATCACCATAGCCTTTCAGGCAACAAATTATTTATTGAATAATCACCGATTTAACCTGCGTTGCCTGAACAGGCGTGATGGTGATTTCTGCCATCTCAAAATTATGCCAAAGGCAAATTTTGAGGGCAATATAATTGTGTGAATGGCGTGATTTTCACACTATTCTCCTTGTTTTTATGCTTGCAGAGGGGTAAGTAACCCCTCTGCATTATTTTGTGTTAGTTATTTACAGCTTCTGTGCGGTTCTTTTTGAAAAGTCCGAGCATCAGTGCTCCGACTGCCGAGCCTGCGATAAGAGCTACGATATAGAGAAGCGGATGGTCGCAAACTATGAATGTGAAAATTCCGCCGTGAGGTGCAGGGCAAGTAACATTAAACAGTGATGTAAGAGCGCCTGCAACAGCCGAGCCTACCAAGCATGAGGGGATAACTCTCAACGGGTCGGAAGCAGCGTAGGGGATAGCGCCTTCCGTGATGAAGCAGAGACCCATAAGATAGTTAACGGGACCTGATTTGAGCTCTTCCGATGTCCATTTTTTCTTGTTGAAGGTTGTTGAAAGTGCGATTGCAATCGGGGGAACCATACCGCCTATCATAACAGCCGCCATAATCCAAGTGTTGCCGTCAGCTATTGCCGCCGTGCCGAAGACATAAGCTGCCTTGTTGAACGGGCCGCCCATATCCGTTGCCATCATTGCCGCAAGTACGATTGAAAGGAGTATTCTGCTTGTGTCGCCGAGCGAGGAGAGGAATGCGGAAAGACCTGAGTTAATAACACCGATTACGGGGTTTATAAGGCACATGAGCAAGCCCATAATAAGTGTGCCTAAAAGGGGATAGATAAATACGGGTTTAATTCCGTCCATTGATTTCGGAAGCCATGAAAACGCCTTTTTCAGGAGATTTACTACAATACCTGCAAGGAAGCCTGCGAGCAGAGCGCCGAGGAAGCCGGATACCGCTTTGTCATCTCCGACAAGGTTTTGATTTTCAATAAGTGAGCTGAACGTGTAGCCGCTTGACGCAAACACACCGCCGATCATACCGGGTAAAAGACCGGGTCTGTCCGCAATGGAGGAGGCGATATAAGCCGAAAGGATGGGGAGCATAAGCGCAAATGCTGCTTTACCTATCCAGAATACGACTGCCGCAACGGGACTTGTGAAGCCGAAGGTGCCGCCGACATCAGCATTGCCTGCAAGAGTGTCGAACAGGAAGCCGAGAGCTATGAGAACACCGCCGCCGACAACGAACGGAAGCATATGCGAAACGCCGTTCATAAGGTGCTTGTAAAGCTTGTGCCAGCCGCTTTCCTTTTCGTCGTCATCCACAGCCTGCTTTTCGCTTTCGTCTGCGTGATATACAGTTGCTTTACCGTCAACGATTTTTTTGATAAGCTCCTCGGGCTTGTTTATTCCGTTTGAAACCGAGGTTTTTACAACGGGCTTGCCGTCAAAACGAGCCATTTCGACATTTTTGTCTGCGGCAATGATAATTCCGTCACATTCTGCGATTTCTTTTTTTGTGAGTACATTCTTAGCGCCGCCCGAGCCGTTTGTTTCGGCTTTAAGCGGATAACCTAATTTTTCGCCTGCTTTTTCAAGAGCCTCTGCCGCCATATAGGTATGAGCAATGCCTGTCGGACAAGCTGTAACGGCGAGTATTCTGTAGCCCTCGGGCTTTGCTTCCGGTTTTGCCGCTTCTTCGGGATATTTCTCCGCTTCCTTTTTGTCGATTATGTCTAAAAATTCGTCCGCTGATTTGGCGTTGCGGAGAGCCGTGCAAAATTCAGGCTCCATAAGCATTACCATAAGGCGTGAGAGAATTTCAAGGTGCAAATCGCCGTCAAGGGGAGCAGCTATCATAAACAAAATGTCTGAGGGCTTGGAGTCCGGTGCGCCGTAATCAACGCCGTTAGGAACGGTTATTGCCGAAAGGCCGGGCGTTTTTACGCTGTCCGATTTTGCATGCGGAACGGCAATTCCTTCGCCGATAGCCGTTGAGCCCTGAGCCTCTCTTGCAAGGATGGCCTCCTTATATGCTGCGCTGTCTGCAAGATTTCCTGCTTTTTCGTGCAGGGAAATCAGCTTATCGATTGCCTCTTGTTTGCTGTCGAGAGAAACATTGAGAGCAATCGCATCTTTTTTTAATAAGTCGATGATTTTCATAAGAATTCCTCCTTATTTATATTCTGCGTTAAAGACGCATTCAATTTCTTCACGTGTTGCAAGCTTTTCCGAAAAAGCCGTTGCGTTACCGCAAGCCGAGCCGAGCCTTAAAGCGTAGGAGTAGTCGGCGGTCTTGATATATCCTGCGGTAAAGCCTGCCACCATACTGTCTCCGCAGCCGACGGAGTTTACGAGCTTGCCCTTTGCGTTGCCTATCTTGTGAACATTTCCGTTTTCGTCCGTAAGCATTGCGCCGTCCTTTGCCATTGAAACAAGTACGTTTTTAGCACCCATTTCCTGAAGCTTTTTCGAATATTTCACAATGTCGTCATCACTCTTTATTTCGACCGAGAACAAGTCTCCGAGTTCATGGTGATTCGGCTTTATCAAAAACGGTCTGTATTTGAGTACGTTTTTGAGCAAATCGCCCGTTGAGTCAACCACGCAGTTTACTTTTCTGTCGCTGACTCTTTCGAGCATACGTTCGTAAATGTCGTCGGGGAGAGTTTTCGGGATAGAGCCTGCAAGGATGAGATAATCTCCGTCCTTTATGCCGTCAAACTTTTTGAGAAAGCTCTGCATATCCTCTTGTGTAATTTCGGGGCCGCAGGCGTTGAGGTCAATTTCCTTGTCGGCTTTGATTTTGACGTTTATTCTCGTATCGCCGCTTTTAAGGTAATTGAAATCGCAGCTGATACCGTCTGACTTTAGCATTTCCTCAAGCTTTTTCCCCGTGAATCCGCCGAGAAAGCCGAGAGCCGTGTTGGGAATGTCGAGCTGTGTTAGAATGACGGAAACGTTGATACCCTTGCCACCGTAATAAATCTCTTCGCCGTCCGTGCGGTTTATGTCGTCGGTTCGAAGATTTTTAAGCTTCATCACATAGTCGAGAGCCGGATTGAGAGTTACGGTGTAAACCATTATGCAGTCACCTCTTTCACTACCGTTTTTGCTTTAAGCTGTTCGTCGTCGCATTTGTCGCAAACTATACAAGCCGCCGCAACCGGCGAAAATGATACAGCCGAAACTTTACCGAATTTCGTGTGGTCGCAAAGCACATAGGTTACAAAGCTTCGTTCCATTGCAACCGCCTTGAGCATTGCCTCTTCGGTGTCGGGGGTCGTAAAGCCCTGCTTTTCGCTGACTCCGTTTGTTCCGATAAACGCTTTTGAAAAATTATATTTTTGAAGATTTGAAGCAGCCACTAAACCTATGATTGCCTCGGTTGTGCTTTTTAATTCGCCGCCGATAACAAAAACCTTGCAGCCTTTAGCTGTCAGCTCCTTTGCGTGGGCAATTCCGTTGGTCACATAGGTCGCCCTGTAAGCGGTTATATATTTCGTCATAAGAAAGGTGGTCGTGCCTGCGTCGATAAAAACAAAATCGTCGTCGTTTATCTGCGAAGCGGCATATTTTGCGATCTCTTCCTTTTCGTTTATGTTCAGAAGCGATTTTTCGTTGAAGCCCTCCTCATTGTTGAGGAATTCCTGACCGAGAGCAGTTGCTCCGCCGTGAACCTTGTTGATTTTTCCGAGCTGGGAAAGAGCCAAAAGGTCACGCCTTATCGTAGACTCGCTTGTTTCGAATTTTTCGGCAAGACCTGAAACGGTAACCGAGCCGTTTTGCCGCAGAATTTCAAGTATCTGCGTTCTCCTGTCGGTTGTAAGCATATCCACACCTCCGATATCTCTCTTTTATGCCTTAATTATACAAAAACGCTCAAATACCGTCAATAGTGTGCAAACAAAATCGGCGATTATACTTATAACTTGCCCTTTTTGTTGTTAAATATGCAATAATATCAAACTGCAAATGCTCACTTTTGCACACTTTGATTTTTTCAATCATAAAAATACGCATAAAAATATACGATGAAACAAATAAAAATCCACCGTTTAATTCAAAATCAAACGATGGACTAGAATAGGAAATGCTTCTATACGCTTTTGCCGATTGTATAATCTAAGAGTATGGCCGCCAAAAATTGCTGTAGGGATAAGACTTGTCCCTGTCTGCAAGAAATTACATATAAGGCATACTGACGGGTATCCCTTCCGCTTGTCCTGCGGTCTTATAAATTTTCAATTTGATAAAACAAAACTCCCTCTGATGAGGGAGCATATGCTTGTATGTATTATTGGGTGGTTTTCTTTTCCCGAAAACTACTTATCCTTCTTCTTGTCGAGGATAGCGATTGCTTCCTTTGACATCGGAACGAGGATAATGAGGTTTATAATTGTCATAAGACCTATTCCCACATCGCCGAGATCCCAAACAACCGTGTACTCCTGCAAGCCGCCGATAAAGAGCATTACAAGTGCAACGATTTTATAAATCGTTTGACTTGTCCAGTTATTTCCGAAAATATACGCAACGTTCGAGCGAGCGTAGAAAAGTATTCCGAGGAAGGTCGAAAAGCTGAACAGGAAAAGAATTACCGCAATGAATATTGTTCCTGCATAGCCCAAGTGATACTGCATAGCGGTCTGAAGCAGTTGCATACCCTGCAAGCCGTCTGTCAATTCTCTCGGAACGAGCAGCATAATCATTGCCGTACAGGTGCAGATAACCATAGTGTCGATTATAACGCCGAGAGCCTGTACCATACCGACCGTTTCGGGCTTTTTACCCTCCGCCGCAGCCGCCGCACAAGGAGCAGAGCCCGAGCCTGCTTCGTTTGAGAACAATCCTCTTTTAATGCCGTTCATAAGCACCGCACCGAAGCCGCCGCCTGCAATTTGCTTTATGCCGAACGCCTCTTGGAATATTCTTGAAAATACCGACGGCATAAGAGTTATGTTTTTACCGATAATGAAAAGCGTGATTACAAAGTAAAGCACAGCCATAATCGGAACGATAATATCGAGGATTTTAACGGTTGCGTTTTTACGAAGAACGATTACCGCCGCAAGCGCAACAATGGCGATTGTCGTATAAAGCGGAGGGATTGAAAAAGCGTTCTCAAAGGACGACGAAACCGAGTTGCTGATAACCTGACTTATACCGCACCAACAGATAAGACCGAAGATCGCAAATAAAACGGCGAGAACGGACTTGTTGATTTTTTTCTTTCTCTTTTCTTCGACGAAATCGTGTATATAATAGGCAGGACCGCCGTGATAGCCGCCGTAAAGCGGATCCTTTTTCTTGTGAAGCTGAGCGAGTGCGCCCTCAACATAAGCAGTTGAAGCACCGAGGAATGCGGAAACCCACATCCAGAAAACAGCGCCTGCACCGCCGACGGAAATTGCGGCAACAACGCCCACCAAGTTTCCCATACCTACTCTTGTGGCGGTGGAAACAATCAAAGTCTGAAATGTCGAAAGACTGCTGCTGTCGTCGTTTTTATCGCCGAGTGCCCTAATCATTTGAGGGAATTTTCTAATCGGCATAAATTTTGTTCGGACAGTAAAAAATAAGCCTGCCGGAATTAGCAGGACAACAAGTAGGGGAATTCCTATCGTTGTGTTTGCCAAGTGGATGGTGAACAAATCTCCCCAAAGGAATTTGTACACCGCTTCAATAAGCTGTGTCATAACAAATTTGCAAAGGTCGAATTTTCAGGCCCTTGCTCTCCCTTTTCATAATAATTAACCTAGAATACTATTATAGCATAGATTTGTTAGAACTTCAATCAAATAAAATATCGGCAGTCAATATTTCTTCCGTTTCGCCTGCTTTAGCGATAATTTTTCCGCTTTTTCCGCAGAAGAGCGAGCCTCCGCCGTAGACGGTTTCGCCTGCCGTACCGCAAGAGTTGCAAACCGCATAATAAACCCCGTATTTTTCGGCGTGTGCTTTTGCGAGTGCTTCAAGCTGATTTACACGCACATTCGGCCATTGCGATACCGTGAAAACAAGACTTGAATTTTCCGAAGCGGCTTTTATGGGATTGTCAAAGCGAATGTCAAAGCAGATTATAACAGAGCATTTTATCCCGTCAAGCGTAAATGTGCAAGGGCTGTTGCCTGCCGTGAAATACCTGTTCTCGCCCATCGGATAAAAAAGATTTGTCTTGTCGTATTCTGAAATGAGCCTTCCGCTTCGGTCAAAAACGCAAGCGGTGTTATAACGCTTTCCGTTTCTTATATTGGCTACGCTTCCTGCAACAATATTTATATTTAATTCCCTTGCCAATGAGCCGATTTGCGATTTAACCCGTTCGCAGTCTTTGTCTAAAAGTGTTTCGAAATTGCTTTTCGGTAAAAATCCCGTGTTCCACATTTCAGGCAAAACCGCCGTGTCGCAGCCGCCTTTTGCCGCTTTTCGAATAAGAAAATCAGCCCGATTGAAATTCTCATCGGGCTTTTCATATGTCATATTCATTTGTATAAGACTGATTTTCATAAGCTCACCGTCAAATCGTTTTTCCAGCGTGCCTTGTAACGTGGCAGCCGATATTTACAGCCGCAGGTAAGCCTGCAATGTGCGTCGGGGCAACTTCGATATTAACTGCAAGTGCTGTTGTTTTTCCGCCAAAGCCCTGCGGACCTATATCGGTTTCGTTTATTCTCTTGAGAAGCTCTGCTTCCATTTCGCTGTATATGGGATTGGAATTTCTGACGCTGACCTCACGGCAAAGAGCCTCCTTCGCAAGGTATGCACACTGCTCAAAATCTCCGCCGAAGCCTACGCCCACAACCATAGGAGGACAAGGGTTACCGCCTGCGGATTTTACCGTGTCGAGCACGAAATCCATCAAATCTTCTTTTGTCGCCGACGGAGTGAACATTTTGAGCTTACTCATATTTTCACTTCCGAAGCCCTTCGGACAAGCCTTGATTTTAACGCTTTCGCCCGGAACGATTTTTGTGTGAATAACGGCAGGGGTGTTGTCCTGCGTGTTTACACGGTCAAGCGGATCACGAACAACGGATTTTCTCAAAAGACCGTCTGTGTATCCGTCCGCTACACCTGAATTTATGCTCTCATAAAGGTCGCCGCCTACAAAATGCACGTCTTGTCCGATTTCAATAAAAATAACCGCCATTCCCGTATCCTGACAGATGGGAATATCAAGCTCCTTAGCGCAGTCAAGGTTGTTGATAAGCTCGCTCATAATCTTTTTCGGAAGCTCTTCCGTTTCAGCTCTTTGACCGTATTTTATACAATCACAAAGGTCGTCGGGCAGAATTTTATTAGCCCTGATAACAAGCTCCTTTACTGTATCTCTGACTGTTTGAACATTTATCTCTCTCATTATGCCACCTAAAAAATATGCAGGCAAAAATGCCTGCACCGTTATTTTACTTTCTTCTTGAATATGAGCTGCGTTTGCCGTCGGTAGCTCTTTTAAGGTCGGTCATTTTCTCGTCGCTGACCTGCTTGAATTTAGCCATCATATCCTCAAAGGACATAGGACCGTCATTCTTGGGCTCGGGAGTTCCTTTCCAAACGTTGGAAGCGTTATTCCTCGGCTTACCGTTTCTCCTCGGCTTATCACGCTGCTGCTCGTCTGACTCCGGATTGTCTGAAGCCTTCTTAATAGAAAGGCTGATTTTGCCCTCCGGCGTGACGTCGATAACCTTAACCTTGACCTGCTGGCCCTCTTTAAGGTGATCGTGGATGTCATTAACATAGCTTGATGACACCTCGGAAATATGTACCATACCGGTTTTATTGTCAGGCAAGCTGACGAAAGCACCGAAATTGGTTAATCCTGTAACTTTTCCCTCAAGTATTGCGCCGATCTCGACCATAAAAAAGATAGTTCCTCCCCGAAAACAAATTCAGTTGTTAGGCGTTATATTGTAATATACCTTTTCACCCGGTTTAACATAGCCCAGCTTTTCACGGGCAACACGCTCGATGTAGCTGTCCTTATCGCTGTTGTCGATAACGTCCTGCAAACGCTCGTTTTCGGCAACCTGCTGCTCGTATTGAGCGTTCAACTCATCGACCTTGTTTTTGCGGTCTTTTATGTCCATTTGAGTATTGATAAGACTGATTATAAAATAGCCTGCAACAAGAAGTAAACATACGGTAAGGATAAAACTGAATTTCTGCTTTTTAGGAGCTTTTTTCGTTTTCTTCGCTTTCATATTTTTTCTTCACTTCCGTCCTCTTTGGTTTATGACATAATTTGTGTATATTATTATTTAGATTATATAACAAAGACTTGTCGTTTTGCAAGAGGATTTTTGCGTTTTTTATTGATTTTTTCGTTGATTTTCGGGTTTTTAACGCCGCTTTTTTTATAAATACGGATACTCTTGAGAAAATTTTACGAAAAGGCGCAAAAATAAAACGAAATATCTTTTTGAAAAACGCTTTGACTTTTTCGACGGTTTTTGTTGAAAACTTTACCGCTATTATCCCGAAGGAAAGGTAATAAATAAAAAAGCCGAGTGCTTCGCCGAACAGGATGTAAAATCTGAGCTGTCCGTCGGTCACGGTAAGGCAAAAAAGAAAGGTTGCCACCGAGGCTGTGAATACAAATATAAAATCAGTTATATATAACGCTCTTTTTGAGGAGGAAACGCTCATTCTGACTATACGCAAAAGGTCGTAGAGCACACCGATTAAAACACCGAAGCCGAGAGAAAAAAGGAAATTTTTCGCCTGTGAGGAAAGGCTTGTTATATACTCCATTATCTGAATACCTTAGAGAAAAAGCCGCCGCCCGACTGCCGTTCCTCTTTGTCGGCGTAGATAAGAGCGTAAATATCGCCCTCAACAAGCAATTCGCCCATTTCAAGGCTCAGCCTGTTAATATGTAAATCGTTGCCCTTTACCGTGAGCTCGCCCATCTCCGTATATACCACAACCGATTGCTCGTCGAAGCTGTCAATATCGGAAACTCCCGATACGGTAAGATGACGCCTGTCCTCCATTATTACATTGTGTGGAGCTCGCTGATTTGTTATTCCGCTGTTTTCTGCCATGAAAAAACCTCCTTTGTCCATATAATATGCCTTGATAGCATATAATATGAAAACAAAGGAGATTTAATTACGGTTTGTCTGATTTTTAATGCTTTCTTTCTATTATAAGCTCGTAATCGTCGGGCTCTTTGTTGTAAAGTGCCTGCTTTATCAAATCGGTGCTCTTGTGCAAGTCCTTGAATTTCTTGAAGTGTGATAGTTTGCCCACAACGCAGTCAATTACTGCGGAAAACGCTTGATATTCGGGCGTGTCGGGGGAGTAGGGCTCGTTTCCACGATAAACGTTTTGCAAGGCTTCGAGAAGAAAATCCCTGATTTTTACATTCTTAACGCTGTCGGGGATTTTTCTTGAAATTAAGAAAAATCTTCCGAGACTTCCGAACGTCCACTTTTTAAGTCCTTTTCCGATTATCTGAAGCGGAACTTTTAATTTATATACCTGTTCCTTTGTCATACTGAAGCCCGAGCCTAATTCTGCAAGGTGGTCAATGTCGTCCGCCGCAGAGTCAAGTATATCATTTAAGAAGAAAAGGAAATGGCGTCTTAAATATTCGTCAACGGACAAGCCTTTTCGGTCCCAGTCAAAATCGTCTACGGTCTGCGTTTTGATGTCGATTGCTTTATCGTCTATATGTACCTTTCTTATGCAGGACGGATAGCCTACCATTGATGAGGTGTTCACGTCATAATATACATTGCCCTTTGCCGTAACTTTTTTAGCAATGTTTTGCATATGCGTATGACCCGTAAACATAACCTCAATTCCCTTGTCGGCAAGGAAGGTGGTCGTTTTATCCCAATCTCCGAGCATATCACGGGCGGAGATAAGCGGATATATCGCAGACGGCGGAAGCGTCGGATGGTGCGTCATTGCAAATATATAATCGCCTGCCGTGTGCGCCTCGTCAATCTGTTGTTCTATCCATTTTAATTGATTTTCGGAGTATCCGCAGAAAACTCTGTCGCCGTCGTCATTGAGGCATAAAAGCCTGTATCCGTCCTGTAATTTTACGCAGTAGGAGTGGCTCTCCCTGTCAATGCTCAAAGCCTTGTTAAGTCCGTACTCAAAGTACATATCAAAAAGCTCTTCCCTTGAGGTGTTTGTCGCAGGAACAGTCTTGTCGCCGACACATTTTTTTGCCATACCCGTATTGTTGCCCTCAACGTAATAATCGTGCGTTGCGGTTATAAGGTAAATATCCTTGCCTGCGTCTTTAAGGCGTTGTAATCTCGGAAGCAGGTCGAGATGACTTTCCATAGCACCGTCATTTGTGAGATCGCCGTCTATCAAAACTATTTTTGTGTCGGCATCGGCAATCAGCTTGTCGAAATAGGCGTCGATAATCGCACCCGTCTCCGCAAGGCACTTTTGCTCTCTTGCGTTGACCCTATCGTAAGCCTTTCCGCTTGTGCCGAGAGCCTCGCCGTAGTGGTGTAAGTCCGTTATCAAATAAAAATCCAAAGGGGAAGCCATATTTTTTACCTCCTTAGAGCCTTTTTATTCATTATGAATTACTTGTGCCGAAATGTCAACTAATATAATGCTTCGTAAATCACGCCGAGCCTGTCAAAAAGCAGCTCGTCAATGTCGGGAGTGCGATATTCGGGTAAGCCGTCAGCGTCGGTTATCGGAATTGAAAACAAAAAAGACGTTCTTTCTCCGTCCGAATTCATCAGCATACAGCCGTTGTAAAGCCTTGCTGTTTTTGAAATGAAATTCAAGCCGCCCGTGCCGTCAAGGGAGTGAAAATAATTGTCAATCGAAAAATCCCCCGAGCTTTCAAAGGAAAACACGGCTCTGTCGCCTATCCTTTCAAGACAAATACCGATATAGTCGCCGTGGGAATACTTGACGGAATTCGAAACGGCATTGAGTATCGCCCTCGTTATGAGCTTCGGGTCGGCAGCCGTGAAAATATCGTCGCTGTCGGTCAGGAAAATCAGACGCTTTTCGCTTTCGCACAGCACCGCATCACAGCAAAAGACAAGATTTTCGGCTAACTGCGTAAGATTGCATTTGTATTTGCAGGGCTTTTCGGGGAAATCGAGATTGTTTATTTTGCGAAGCAGAAAGAATGCGCTTTTAAGCAAATTCTCCTTACAGGTGCAGTCCGAAAGTATAATTTCATCGAAAACGGCTTGCAGCTTTTCTCTCGCACAAGGGAAATCGGCATCGGGGAAAATCATACGGTTTATCTGCTCAAATTCGTGACAAAAGTTCATTATATGCACAACTCCTTTGTAAATAGTATATCCTTTTTGCATTACATAACGCATATTTTGGTTAGTTTGACAAAAATATGTCAACTGACAATAAAATTGCTTGCATATTTGTACTTTTCGGTATAAAATAATATCGCAATAAAATTTATATTCTATTTTGGAGGTAATATCCATGTCAGTTAAAGTTGCAATTAACGGCTTCGGCCGTATCGGACGTCTTGCTTTCAGACAGATGTTCGGCGCAGAGGGTTACGAAGTAGTTGCTATCAACGACCTTACAAAGCCTTCTATGCTCGCAAACCTTCTTAAGTATGATACCGCACAGGGCGGCTACTGCGGAAAGATCGGCGAAAACCTTCACACAGTTTCTGCTGATGACGAAGCAGGCACACTTACTGTTGACGGAAAGACTCTTAAAATTTACGCTGTTGCTAACGCAGCTGAGCTTCCTTGGGGCGAAATCGGCGTTGACGTAGTTCTTGAGTGCACAGGCTTCTACTGCTCAAAGGACAAGGCTATGGCTCACGTTACCGCAGGCGCTAAGAAGGTTGTTATTTCAGCTCCCGCAGGCAATGACCTTAAAACAATCGTTTACTCGGTAAACGAAAATACTCTTACTGCTGATGACCAGATCATTTCTGCTGCATCATGCACAACAAACTGCCTTGCTCCCATGGCTAAGGCTCTTAACGACTATGCTCCCATTCAGTCGGGCATCATGGCTACAATCCACGCTTACACAGGCGATCAGATGATCCTTGACGGTCCTCACAGAAAGGGCGATTTGAGAAGAGCTCGTGCAGGCGCAGCTAACATCGTTCCCAACTCAACAGGCGCTGCTAAGGCTATCGGTCTTGTTATCCCCGAGCTTAACGGCAAGCTTATCGGCTCTGCTCAGAGAGTTCCGGTTCCGACAGGCTCAACAACAATCCTTACAGCTGTTGTTAAGGGTGCTGACGTTACCGTTGACGGCATCAACGCTGCAATGAAGGCTGCTTCTTCTCAGTCCTTCGGATACAACGAAGAGCCCATCGTTTCTTCGGACGTTATCGGTATGAGATACGGTTCACTCTTTGATGCTACTCAGACAATGGTTTCTCACATTGCTGATGACCTCTATGAGGTACAGGTTGTTTCTTGGTACGACAACGAGAACTCCTACACATCACAGATGGTTAGAACAATCAAATACTTCGCTGAGCTTTAATTCTTAAAATTCAGTAAAAAAGCCGTCTGTCGAAGGCTGAGTGTTCATAAGGCAGTTTTGCTTCAAAACAACATCTTTTTGCGCAATAATTCGTTAAACCCCGCAGATATGCGTTAGCATTATCTGCGGGGTTTGCCTTTTCTTGCATCAAAAATATATTATTTTGAAGTGCGTTGCAGTTTCGTAGTTATAAAAATTCTTTTATGCTGAAGCCAAGAAATGATGCAAGGCTGTCGCCTTGCGAGGCTTTTTGGCAAAAGCATAATGGATTTTTATGCGAGAAACCAATACTTCCTTATGAACACTCAGCCTAAGGCAGACGGTATTTGTTTTTAATTTGTGAATTTTTTTGTTATGACTTTACAAATGTTAAAGTGTGTGCTACAATATACTTAATTCTATGTTGAGTATCATAGCTATCACTGCTCAACGTTGAATAATATTTTTCTAAGGAGAGTTCCTAACATGAAAAAATTGGCATGCCTCATGGTTGTAGCTGTCCTTCTCGCTGTAAGCATGATTCCTTGCTTCGCTGCTTCAGGAATCAATGATTGCGAGCAGAAGATTATCACATATGTTAAAACAGCATATGTAGTTGACGGCAAAACAATTACGGTTCCCGCTGAATACATCACAGCACTTGAGAATGTATTCACAAAGGTTGACGTTACAGAGAGCCAGCATACTGAAATCAAGGCTATCCTTGATGAAGCTCTTGCTTACTGTAAAGCAAACAACCTTACAAAGATCGAAGACATCACAGCTAAGAATGCAGCAGCTACCCTTATCGGTTACGCTAACCGTGCTTTGGGTGTAGTTGGTTACCACGTTTCAACACAGGGTAGCCTCGCTGATGCTGACCACGGTCTTCTTATCATTGCTGATGCTGAAGGCAACGTAGTTGCTAAGCTTCATCCGGCAATCGTTAAGACCGGTGCTGACTATTCTTCAGCAGCAGTTTGCGGCGTTGCAGCTCTTGCAGTTCTTGCAGCAGCAGGCGTAGCAGCTAAGAAATTCCGTAAGGAAAATGAAGACTAATTCCGATAAAAATCGGAGTAAGAAAGGCTATCGGAAGTATTTTATAATTCTTCCGATAGTTTTTTTAATATGCGGATACATGCTGTTCTTCGCTTGTCTTACCCCGATTATTGACCCCCTGCTTTCGGCCTATAAATTAGCGTTTTCAAACACTAATTTCAATACCATTGACGAATCAGGGACGAGCAGCATTTTCAATGGTTCAACCGGTGTTCACAGCGGTCTTTTGAATTACGACGACTTTGAATTCCCTAATTACGGAAGCGTTTTCGGCAAGATTTCCGTCGAGGGAACTGAAATAAATTGTGACTTGATTTACGGGGATGATACGGCTCTTTTGAAAAAAGGTGCTTGTTTATCTCTTTACAGTCATATTCCCGGCTGCGGAAGAGGCGTTATGATAGCGGCGCACAACAACACGTATTTCCACACCCTGCCCAATGCCAAGGAGGGAACTTTAGTGCATCTTGAGACCAACTACGGCTCTTATGTGTACAAGGTTTATCGCTCTGAGGTTATAAAGGAAAGTGAGCGTGCGAAGTATGAAGCCGAGCTTAACGGGGATAAGGAAACTTTAATTCTTTACACCTGCTATCCGATTGATACGCTTGCCTCAACTCCGTACAGATATTTCGTATTTTGCGAATTTGTATCGGGGCCGCAGGTTAATTTGTATGAATAGGAGGGCGGAATATGACAACTAAAACAAAAAAAATCCGTTCTTTTGTTTGCGGACTTGTCTCGTTTATTCTCAGCATTTCACTGACTCTTTTGTTTATGCTTGTAACGCTTCGTTTAACGGTTTTGAACGCAGGCTATGCAAAGATGATAGCGCAGACGTCGGACTATTCGGCACATATGCACCAGGAGCTCAAGGAGCAGTTCGTATCATACGGAAGTGCCTGTAATGTTGACGGAAGCTTCTTTGATGACATATTCGAAGAGGTTATAACACCTAAAAGAATTGTAAAGGATACACAGACAAGCCTTGAATTTTTCTATAAGCACGATGCCGAGGGCGAAATTGACACCTCGGAAATTGAGGACAAAATTCAAGAAAAGCTGATTGCTTATGCCGATACAAAAGGCTTTGAGATTAACGACTCGCTTCGTGAAAATCTCAAGGTTATGTGTGAGGAAATGGGCGACCTTTATGTAAAATATGTCGGAATGTTCAACACCTCGTATTTTATGTCCGCTTCCAATATCCTCAAAAGGTATATGCCCGTTCTGAACGGCGCAATGATAGCGCTTGCCGTGTTGGCGATTTTTGCAACGGTGGTCATCAGGCTTTCGTTTGCAAAGGTCAGAAATTACACAAGGTTCTATATCTATGCCTGCTCGGGAAGTGCGTTGATGCTTGCCGTTGCACCGATTGCGGCGCTTATTATGCGAATTGGCAGTAAAATAAACGTTGCAAATGCCTCGCTTTTCAGCTTTGCTTCAAGCTTTATAAACTATTCGTTTGTGGCAATGCTTGTAGCGGCGTTGATTATGGGCGTTTTGACAGGCTGCATAGCTTATGTCAGAAATAAGGCAAATAAATAATCAGGTCAAATATACGGCTTCTGTTCGTTTCGTTCGGGAGCCGTATTTTTCTTGCACTTTGGCGGGATATAATGTATCATAGTTAGGATATTTGTTTTGAGGTGAGTATATGCTTAATACAAGAGCTTCGGGAGTGCTTATGCACCTGACGTCCATACCGTCAAGGTACGGAGTGGGAGTTATGGGCGATGAAACGAAGCGGTTTATAGATAAAATAAAGGAAATGGGCTTTTCGTATTGGCAGGTTTTGCCGTTAAATCCGCCTGATTTTCACGGCTCTCCGTACACTTCGGATGCGGCTTTTGCGATTTCTCATATGTTCGTTTCGCCTGACGAGCTTGTAAAGGACGGTTTGGTGTCCTCGGAGGATATTGAACGTTCTGTCTATTACGGCTCTCTCTATACAGCCGATTATGAGTTTGCATATTCCGCAAGGCTCGAGCTTTTGAGAAAGGCATATTCAAATGCAAACGAAGCGATAAAAGCAAAGGCAAAAAAATTCGCAGATGAAAATGAATGGTGCAAAAGCTATTCGCTTTTTATGGCGGCGAAAGAAAAATTTGACAATAAGCCGTGGTATGAGTGGGGCGAGGACTTCGCACGATATGAAAATTGCTTGAAAAATGCCGACAAGCTCACAGCCGAAGCGGATTTTTATGCGTTTGTTCAGTATATCGCTTTTTCGCAATGGAAAGAAATTAAGCTTTACGCAAACGACAGGGGCGTAAAAATCTTGGGCGATATGCCGATATATGTTTCAATGGACAGTGCGGATGTTTGGAGCAACAGGCAGCTTTTTGAAATTGATGAAAATGATTTTTCAAAGAAAAGAGTAGCGGGAGTTCCGCCCGATTACTTCTCGGAAAACGGTCAGCTTTGGGGCAATCCGCTTTATAATTGGAACGAAATGGAAAGGGATGGCTTCAAGTGGTGGATTGACAGGCTCAAGGCATCGTTTAAGCTCTTTGATACGGTAAGAATTGACCATTTCAGAGCGTTTGCGTCCTATTGGGCGGTGCCGGCGGATGCAGAAACTGCCAAAACGGGCGAGTGGGTTGACGGCCCCGGTATGAAGCTTTTCGACAAAATTAAGCAGGAGATAGGCGAGCCGCCGATCATAGCGGAGGATCTCGGAACGTTCGGCGAGGACGTAATAAAGCTGCTTGACGATACAAAATTCCCCGGAATGAGAGTAATTCAGTTTGGCTTTGACCCGAATTGCGACAGCACGCATTTGCCGCATAATTACCCGAAAAACTCGATTGCTTACGTCGGAACGCACGACAACACGACCTTGCTTGCGTGGCTTTGGGAGGCGACGCCCGAGCAGAGAAAATTTGCCCTCGATTATTGCAATTTCAAGGGCGATAATTGGGGCGACGGGGGATATTACAGCCCGTCATGCCGTGCGATAATCGAAACGGTGTGGAGAAGCCCGTCGCTGATTGCGATTATTTCGTTCCAAGACCTGTGCGGCTTCGGCTCTGATGCGAGAATGAATGTGCCGGGCAGGGCGTTCGGAAATTGGCAGTTCAGAACAACCGAGGAAACAATCGGTATGGTTGACGGCGATTATTACAGGTATATAAATTATTTGTTTAAGAGATAAGCGTTTGAAAATTTGTAGGTTAATATACGGTTGTTATCAAATTTAATAATTTATGTGACCGTAGGGACAGGGCTCGCCCCTGTCCGTAAACCGCATTTCAGCCTCCCTTGTGTAAAGGGAGGTACCGAACGAACGTGAGGCGGAGGGATTGTAAGGTTGACTTTATATGAATTTGTAAAATCCCTCAGTCATTTTTTTGTTCCAAAAAAACGACAGCTCCATTTACACAAGGGAGGCTGAATCTGCGGCTGTTGCGAACGATACGGTGCAAACGACGACGTGGTAGGGCGGTGGCTTGCTGCCGCCGTGGAAATTAGCGAAAATAAAATTGCCTTCGGGTGCTATCAAATTGAATTCAATATTATACCGTAGGGACAGCCCTTGCGGCTGTCCGTAAATGTAATTATACATCAAATTTGCTGCGGACAGGGGCGAGCCCTGTCCCTACGG